>VOFF01000004.1_pt1:0-180000 | contig 1882388 bp, 1854 predicted proteins | sample 5384061 | NCBI WGS metagenome assembly VOFF01 (sample SAMN12384725, study PRJNA508395) | human gut metagenome | isolation source: healthy gut E | host: Homo sapiens
ATCCAAGATAAAAGAAAATTTAAAAATAATGAAAATAAAATTACCACAAGAGGAAAAGAAAAAGTAAAAATAATTTGCAAATAGCATATGTCTTATGATAATATAATAATATCTGAACAACTTTTGTTTAAAACAATTTCAGAGAGAAGACAAAGTCGAAAGGCTTGTGTGGAGAATCCGGTGGGAATCCGGAACTGTTTTACAGCCGTGAAGGGTGAGAGTCCCCAGTCGGATACCGCTTGTTTTCAATTTTCTAATGACCTGCAGGATAGGGGGCAGTAGATACTTGTACATTCGGTAACTGTCTGGCTTGTCCCGCAGATTTTTATTTATCCCAAATGCCGGCAGGATAGTAAATAATCAGCAAATGTATTTAAAAATCGGAGAGATCATTCATGATCAAACTAAAGGATGAGATTAAACGGGTGGAAGCGGTAAAAGGCAATGTTGTTCCTGTCAGCAAACAGTTATATCTGAATTTACTGAAAGAAATCAAATTATTGCGTTTTAAAGCCCATATGGCAAATGATTGGAATCTTCCTTTGAAAGAAAAAGAAAAAGAAAAAGTGTACAGGGATATCACAGAATTATTGTTTGAGTTCTGGCGTGACCAGAGAAATGGAGTGTACAAAATGGCGGAGAATAAGAATACGGTAAAAGCGGAAACAGCAGTGCCGGAAGTGAAGGTAGGGATTGAAAAGGTAGCTTTGTTTAAGAAGCATCTGGAAGATGCGAAAATCAGCGGGTTCGGTATTCAGGATTTTAAGGATGACGTGCATTCCCAGGCTTTCCGCAGTAACCTTCCTGTAGCCGGACAGAACCTTCCTTTCATGATTTTGTTTGATGACAGTGTTTACACGATCATCCAGGTACAGGTGGCGGCAGCGATTGTAACAAAAGAGAAAAAGGCGACCGTTTGTGAAGAGCTGAATGCGTTGAATGACCAGTACCGTATGCTGAAATACAGTGTGGATGAAGCCGGCAACGTGCTGCTGACCTGCTGCATCCCTGCGGGGCTTGATCATTTTGATGCGCCGCTCGTTGTGGCGATCCTGAACCAGATCCAGGGGCATTTAAATGCGGTGTATCCGACAATTATGGAAAAGCTCTGGAAGAAATAAAGAGTGAAAGAGACGTGTATTTTATTTTGGAAAAGAGGTTTATATATGAAAAAGATTCTTATTTCTATGATGATGGCAGCTGCTTCTCTTGGAATGATGGCGCAGGCTGACGCGGCGTCCGGTTATGTCAATGTGGAGGATGTCCTGTCTTCCACGCCAGCTTTTATGCAGGCAGGGAAGACTGTGGTTTCTGAACAGCAGAAATTACAGAATCAGTTCAATGAACAATCTAAAAATATGTCAGATAAGGATAAACAGGCACTCGGACAGAAACTGAACCAGCAGCTGGCACAAAAGGAAAATGAAGTCATGGCTCCCATCCAGGCAAAGTTCCGGGCGGCTGTGGAGAAAGCGGCTAAAGATAAAGGCGTAGATATGGTCATCAACGCGAGAGACGTTATTTATGGCGGTATCGATCTGACAGATGCTGTAAAAGCAAATATGAAATAATGACAGAACGATAAAAGAGTATCCGGCGGGATTGCTTCCCCGGGATACTCTTTTTGCATTTTTTTTAGAATCAATAACATTGGATGAGGTTAAATAAATCCACAAAAAGTTACAAAATAAAATTGAATATGTAAAAATTCTATGATAGAATTCAATTAGCTGATAATTAAAAAAACAAGATAACGGAATCTAATAACGGGGAATCCGGTGAAAAGCCGGAGCTGTCTCGCAGCTGTAAGGTGGAGTTTGCCTGCTGCAATCCTTTCACAGAGGAGCGGGCGGATAATGAACCGAGCCAGGGTGCCGTTTGATTTCATCATCAAAAAGACTCGCGAGGCATGAGCCGGATGGGAGATGGGAAAAATTTTTCTCATTTCAGTTTGGCTGTGCCTTTTATGATGAGTGTAATTTTTATGGACGGCAGAGTGCCGGGAAGAAAGGAAGAGGGAACACGATGGGGATTTTTGATTCGGCAGTAGGATATTTTGTTCGCGGAGGCCTGTGTATGTGGCCTTTGCTGTTTTGTTCACTGGCAGTTATATTTCTGGCGGTGGAGCGGTATGTGTATTATCGGCAGGCAATCTCCGACACGAAATTTGTGATGATGTTCTGTAAGGAAATGACACGGGGAAAAGTTTCTGAAGCGGCAGGGCTGGCGGAAAAGGAATCAGGCAGCGCTGCAAAACTGGCAAAGGATATTTTGTCCGAAAAGGACAGCCTTGGTCAATCACTTGAATCTGTTACCTATGAAAAGACGGATCGTTACCTGAATCAGCTGTCGGCCCATCTTGATTATTTAGGGGTTATCATCGGGCTTTCTCCTATGCTTGGGCTTTTAGGGACGATTACCGGAATGATGGGAACTTTTTCTTCCATGACGGGACAGCTGCAGAATACGGCTGGTGTTACCGCCGGATTGGCTGAAGCGCTGATTACGACTATTTTCGGATTGGTTATTGCGATTGCGGGCATGCTGGTACATGCGTATCTGAACGCGAGATATAAAAAGGCGATGCTTGATCTGGATGCGGTGGCAGATGCGCTTATCTCCGGACTGTCCGGGAAGTGAGGGGGCATTATGAGGAGAAGACAGAGGCAGGCGGATAAAATGCCGGAACTGATGATCAGCCCCATGCTTGACCTTATATTTCTGCTGCTTGCATTTTTCATCATCAGTACGATGTATATGACAGAAGTGCGTACTATTTCTATTGCGCTTCCCGCGGCGCAGAATGCGGAAGTCGTGCATAAGAGCAGCAGCCTCGTCACCGTAAGAAAAGACGGCAGTTATTGGTTGGATGATAAAAAAATGCCTTTGGACGCAATTGTGGCGGAAGTAAAGAAAAGAAGCGGATCAGACGCGAATTATTCCGTCGTTATCCGCGGAGAGAAGGATGCCGCTTACAATGATGTCATCCACGTTCTCGACCGGTTTAAAGCGGCCGGCATCACCAGGTTCGGGCTGGCAGCGGAGCAGGAGGCAGGAGGATGAATGACCGGCAGAGGTATGCGGTTGGTATTGCCGCTGCTGTCCTTATTCATTTATTTGCTGCTGTCATGCTCGGATTGTTCGGCGTGAAATATATGGAAGTTCCGTTTCGTGGGGAAGTATTGCAGGTATCGATCGATACCGGCGGAAACCGGGGCGGGGGAGGCAGCAAAGGGAAAAAGGCGCCGGCGGTGAAATCATCTGAAGCAAAAATCAATGATATTGCCGAACCTGTGGAAATGCCTAGTGAAGAAATTAATGAAAAGGTACCGGAAGAAAAGCCGGAGCCGCAGGACAGGGCGGATAAGAAAGAAACAGCGGACACGGCAGGTATGTCTGCTTCTGATGCCGCGGCAGGAAATGAAGGGATGAATACACAGGGCGACGGAAGCGGCAGCGGCGGGGAAACGGGAGACGGGGACGGCACTGGTACAGGTGACGGCAGCGGAACCGGTACCGGTACCGGTGAAGGTGACGGCAATGGAAGCGGGCCGGGAGCCGGTGTTCCTGTTACGCCGCCGACAGTGATAAATAAAGTGCTTCCTGTCTATCCGCCGTCTGCAAAGATGAAGGAAACGACGGGTATTACTTATGTAACGATTCTGGTCAATGCATCGGGGACGGTGGATTCCGCTTATGTGGCGCAGGGGTCAGGAAGCAGTGTCTTAGATGCGGCGGCGATCGATGCGGCTTATCAATGGACATTTTCTCCTGCACTTGATAAATATGGGGTGCCTGTCCCCTGCCGGATTACATTCCCGGTAGAATTCAGATTGAATTGAGGAAATGCTTTTATACCAATGATTAAGATACCGGCATGTTCCGCTTTACGTGCCTGCCTTGTATGGCAGGGCCGTGAACTGCATTTTATCATACTTTGCGGTATGTGGATTACGCCTCGGTTTGTTTGGCGCCTGAAAATAAAAAACGATTATTTTTTTAAGGATATACCTATGCTATAATATGACAAGGTATATCTTTTTATATTTTTCGACGTACCTTATTGAATAATAGAAGGAATTAGGATGTCAGCTATAGAAGAAAAGCTGGAAGTTGTGAAAAAGCGGATAGCGGCTGCGAAGGCCCGTTCTCCTTACAGGCAGGACGTGACTCTTGTGGCGGTGACGAAGTTTCATCCATTGGAAGATATGGAGGAGGTTCTCCGACTTGGCGTGAAAGAGGTGGGAGAAAACCGTGTGCAGGAATTGGAAGACAAACGGAGCCGTTTGAAAATGCCTGTTGTCTGGAACCTGCAGGGACATCTTCAAAAAAATAAAGTGAAAAAGGCAGTGGCGGCGGCTGATTTGATCCAGTCCGTAGATTCCGTGGAAATCATGGAAGAGATAGATAAACGGGCCGGGCAGGCCGGCAAAGTGCAGGATGTGCTTCTGGAATTTAATATTTCCGGAGAAACAAGCAAGTACGGCCTGCCGCCGGAAAGTCTGGACGAAGCTGCAGCGAAGGCGGGAATGCTCCCGCATATCCGTGTAAAAGGTCTGATGTGCATGGCGCCTATGGTGGAGGATGTGGAAATGACACGTCCTGTATTCCGCAGGGCTCATGAAATGTGGGAAGTACTGAAAACATATTTTCCTAAAGGACAGGTTTCTGTTTTATCCATGGGGATGACCCGGGATTTTGAAACGGCAATAGAAGAGGGCGCTACGATGGTACGCGTCGGCACCGCCATTTTTGGCGAGCGGAATTATGCAAATGGGAAAGGAGAAACAAAATGAGCTTACTGGATAAATTTAAGGAACAGTTTACAGATCGTGATGATGAATACGAGGATGAAGAATACGAAGAAGAGGGGACTTCGATAGATACGGCGCAGCCTGTTCCTCCCCGTCCGGCAGCAGGCCGTGCGGCAGTGGCGACCCGCCAGGCGAAACCGTATACCATGGTGGTTGTGAATCCGAAAGACTATCAGGATGCCGAAAAAATCGGGAATCATCTGAAGGCTGCCCGTCCGGTCGTAATGAATATGGAAAAGACTGATGCCGATGAAGCACAGCGTATCGTGGATTTTATTCAGGGTGTGATGTATGCTTTGGACGGGCGCATTGATCAGGTTTCTGAAAATATTTACCTCTGCGCGCCAAATAATATGAGCGTGTCCCGTGAGAATTTTGCGGCATTTCCGGAAGCGGAAGCCCCCGCATGGGATTCGCAGGCCCCTAAGGCATAATGTCATTTTTTTCGAAGGTCTCCGATCTGTTTTATGATCTTTTTGTTACGGAGCCGGAGGAAGAAGAGTATATAGATTCTGCGGGAGAAGACGGTAAAGAGGCGGGTCCCCGTATGGCAGGCGCGCTGCCTGCGAGGGCTGTCCGTCCGTTGGATGCTGTCATCTTCGTTCCCCGTGCTTATAGTGATGCCCGCCGTGCGGTGGATGCCATGGAAAAAGGACTTGTAGTTCTTGTGGTTCTTGGCAGCAATGTGGATGATGAAACGGCGAGCCGCTTTGTGGATTATGAGCGGTGCCGTTTATCTCGGCAAGGGAGAAGTAGAACTTCTGAACGGGCAGGTGCTTTTGTGCGCGCCATCGGCGGTGCATATTGAGATGGACAGTCTGCCCCGCCTTGCGGGGATTCCTTTGTGGAGAGGTCCGGGCGTATGAAAAAGATTATGATGATTGGCTGCGGCGCTATGGGCGGTGCCATACTTTCAGGATGCCTTTCCAAAGGCCTCTGGACGAAAGAAGAAGTATACGTTAAAGCAAGCACGGAAAAGTCGACGGTGGAAAAGGCTGAGCGATATGGCGTATCTGCAGCTTCTCTGAAAGATATCGGGAAAGCGGATCTTGTCCTTTTGGCAGTGAAGCCGGGCACGATCCCTTTTGTTTTGAAAGAAATAAATCCGTACCGACCGAGGCGGGTGATTTCCGTTGCGGCGGCAGTGACAGCGGCTGCCTTGGAAGCCGGTCTTCCCGAAAAGACGCCGGTAATCCGTGTCATGCCGAATACTCCCGCTTCGGTCGGGGCGGGCATGACAGCCATTACGGCAGGGCGGTACGCTGACGAGGATTTTCTTGAAACGGCAAAAGAAATATTTTCCGCCCTGGGGAAAGCGGCAGTGGTTTCCGAACGCCAGCTTGACGAGATGGGCGCTTTATCAGGAGCGGGACCGGGATACGTTTTCGTGATTATTGACGCATTGGCGGATGCCGGAGTGCGCGCGGGACTTCCGCGGAAGCTGGCAGTTGAAGCGGCGGCGCAGACTTTGTATGGCGCAGCCAAAATGGTGCTGGAAACAGGAAAACATCCCGCCGAACTCCGTGACGGGGTGACAAGTCCCGGTGGGACGACGATTGCAGGCATCCATGCCATGGAAGCGCGCGGCATCCGTGCTGCTCTCATGGACGCCGTCATGGCGGCTCTTGCGAAATCTGATGAAATGGGCAGAAAATAATGAAAGACAGAGAAAAAATTCTCCGCTACTTTTCCGCAACCGGAGAAGAAGCGAAAGATATGGCGATCCGTCTGCTGGATATTGCTGATTCCGTGGACAGAGGCCGGCCATTTGCCGTCGGCCCCTTTATGTCTCCTTTTGCGGCGCAGGTCGGACAGACGATTGCGGCTCACATGAAAACGGTGGCGGTGAAAACTTCCGGCGGATATCATGAAGCGGAACGGATCCGTGTCGCATTTGCCCGTAATGACTATGACGGTTCCGTGGATTTCGGGCTGACCGCATTGAAAGTGACCTGGGATGACCGATACAGGCTCATCGGACACCGTGATGTACTGGGTTCGCTCATGGGACTGGGCATCGACAGAGCGGTTCTGGGAGATATCCTCATGCAGGGGGCGGGGTGCCAGATTGTGGCAGACAGTTCCATGGCGGAATGGATTAAGCGGAATTTCCTGAAAGTCGCCATGGTGTCTGTGCAGATAAAAGAAATATCTCTGGAAGAATTAGAGCCGCCTAAAAAGACAGCCAGAGAGGTGCGGGCCACGGTCGCTTCGCTTCGGCTGGATGCGGTCGGCGCGGCAGGATTTGGCATTTCCCGCAGCAAAATGGTACAATGCGTAGAGAGCGGTCGGACGGAAATTAACTGGCAGCCTGTGAAAAGCGCGTCGCAAACCGTAAAAGCAGGAGATGTTATTTCCATCCGCGGCAAAGGACGGATTGAAATCATGGAAGTCACGGGGATGAGCCGGAAAGGCCGGACAGGGCTCCTGATTGACCGTTATAAATAAGAAATGAAACCGTTGATATGAAACAGGAGGATTATTTATGATTACACCGATGGATATCCATAATAAAACATTTTCCCGCGGACTGCGGGGATACAGCCAGGAAGAAGTGGACGCATTCCTGCAGGAGCTGGCAAGTGACTATGAACGTATTTACCGCGAACATCGTGAGATGGAAGAGGAGATGGATACAGTTAAGACGAAACTCCGCAATTATGAAAAAATGGAATCTACTATGTCATCCACTTTGGTTATGGCGCAGGAAACTGCTGAAAATGTGAAGAGAAACGCACAGAAAGAGGCGGAACTGGCAGTTCGGGAAGCGCAGAATGAAGCCCATCATATCATTTCCGATGCGGAAGCGGCCCGCCGCAAACTGAATACCGATCTGCTCAAAACGGAAGGCGATGTCAAGGTCTATATTGAAAAGATTCTGGCCAATTTCAAGTCGGCGATGGCTCTCATCGAATCTGCAAAGAATACGCCGGAGCCGCAGATTGTAAAAGCGCCGGAAGGACAGGATGAGGAAATGGAACTGCCCATCGAAGCGCTGGATGACCGTTCTGCCGATCTTTTTGAAGGAGAAGTAAAAGCTGATACAGCAGAAGCGGAAACTGATGAAGCGGAAGATGAAACACAGCAGGCTGTATCTGAAATATAATAAGGAATGAAAAGGAAGCGGTTCTTACAGGACTGTTCTTTTTTTTCAGGAAATATAAAGCGGCTCTGATAATATGGCTTTTGTTATTAATCGGACAGATTTCTTTTTATGTAAAAACGCTGTCTCTCCTGATGGGGAAACAGCGTTTTGCACTTACTGCTTTTTATTCTTTTTTAGAAGGCAGGCTGCCGTGCAAACAGCTGCTGCCGCGCCTGCCGCAAAGAGGGCGGCCCGCCCCCACTTGCGGACGTTGTCGAAACGGACTGCTGTTTTTACCTTATCCAGGGCAGTGACGGGACGCCTCGCGGAAACGGTCACGCATCCCAGTTTTGTGTCGATTTCAATGTTTGTGAAACCTGCTTTGGTAAGAATAGCGGAAAGCTCTTCCGTTTTGTAGAGAGTCATGCCTTTGATGATTTTCGGGTACAGATTGTCGAGAAATCCATAGCCGTCCGCTTCATTTACGATGAGGAAGGTGCCGCCCGGCTTCAGCACCCTTTTGATTTCTTTCAGTGTGTTTGGCAGATTGGGCCAGAAGTATATCGTTTCAAAGGCGGTGATGACATCGAAATGATTTGCGCCGAAAGGAAGGAGTTCGGCGCTTCCTTCATAAACGGAACACCGTCCTTCCGCAATGGCATCGCGGTTGCGCATAAAAGAATAATTCACGCAGTCCGGTGAAAGATCGATGCCTGTCACGTGACCGCGGGGAACTTTCTTTAAAAAGCGGGACAGGTTGATGCCGCCTCCGCAGCCGATGTCGAGGATTTTTTCATTACCGGCAAGATCCAGATGGGAAATCCCCCAGAGGGACACGGGAGTATGGAAAATATTCATAGAGGCAATCAGCAGTTTTCCGGCGGCGCCCTGCGGGTTCGCAAAAGCGGGAAGTTTTTCGGAAAAGTTCATTGTGGCGCTCCTTTCTTAAAACAGGAAATGATATATCTTTATTATAAGTGATTTTTCCGCCGGATAACAGGGAAGGGGCGTAATTCTGCATAAATTGAATAATGATGCGTTAAGAAAAATGGAAACATAATCAGGTGTATTACTGCGTATTTGAATTGAAAGTGTTTTTTCAAAATAAAATATTTTAGGAAAAGGTTGATTATTTATTCATGAAAATGTATAATATGGCATATCTCATGAAAAGAAATTGTATGAAGCTCAGTCGAAGAAGAAAGGCGGCATGTAAAATGAGTGAAATTAAGAAAGTGGTTCTTGCTTATTCCGGCGGATTGGACACATCCGTTATCATTCCGTGGCTGAAAGAAAATTATGACTGTGAAGTCATTGCCTGCACGGTCAATCTGGGACAGCCGGAAGATTTTGACGCGATTCATGAAAAAGCGCTGAAGTCAGGGGCATCTGTGGCGGAAACGCTGGATGTGCGCAGGGAATTTATTGAAGAATACGCCTACAAAGTGTTGCAGGCCGGCGGGAGGTATGAAGGCCGGTATCTTTTAGGAACGTCTTTTGCCCGCCCGCTGATCGGCAAGTGTCTTGTGGATATGGCAAAGAAATACGGAGCGGATGCCATCTGCCACGGTGCCACCGGCAAGGGAAATGACCAGGTCCGTTTTGAACTGGCGGTGAAAGCACTGGCGCCCCACATGAAGATTATCGCTCCCTGGCGCCTATGGGATATGAAATCCCGTGAAGATGAGATGGTTTATGCGGAAGCACACAACGTGCCTATTGATAAATTTGATGAAAAGCAGACGGAAGAAGAAAAAGCGGCGCAGAAATATCCTTACTCCATGGACTGGAACATGTGGCACCTCTCCCATGAGGGGGATGATCTGGAAAATCCCGCCAATCCGCCCCACAAAGATATGTACCTTGTCACCTGTGATCCCGAAGACGCTCCTGATCAGCCGGAATTTGTTACCATCGAATTTAAGGAAGGAAAACCGATTGCTGTCAACGGGAAGGAAATGGACGGCGTGGAACTGGTCAATACGCTGAATGAAATCGGCGCAAGGAACGGCATCGGCATTGACGATCTTGTGGAGAACCGCCTGGTGGGCATGAAATCCCGCGGCGTATATGAAAATCCGGCAGGTTCTATTCTTTTCTATGCCCACAGCGAACTGGAACGCCTTTGTCTGGATCGCGCCACCCTTCATTTTAAGGAAGTGGCGGCCGTCAAATACAGCGAACTCGTTTATGACGGCATGTGGTTCGCCCCTCTTCGTGAAGCACTGCAGGCATTTGCCGATGAAACTTCAAAGACAGTGACGGGAAAAGTATCCCTCCGCCTGTATAAAGGAAATATCCTCTCCAATGGCGCGGAAAGTCCCTATTCCCTCTACAATGAAGAATTTGTCACATTCGGTGAAGATGAAGTATACAACCAGGCGGACGCGGAAGGTTTCATCAACCTCTTCGGGCTGCCTCTCACCATTCGTGCGCTGATGAAGGAAAAGAATGAAAAATGAGTGAAATGATGTGGGGCGGCCGTTTTCAGAAGGCGGAGGAAAGAAGCGCGCTTGATTTCAACGCTTCTGTTTCCTACGACTGCCGTATGTATAAAGAAGATATCGCCGGCTCGCTGGCTCATGCATCCATGCTGGCGGACCGTGGCATTATTTCCAAAGAGGATTTGGAAAAGATTACCGGGGGTCTTTTGAAAATAAAAAAAGAAATAGAAGAAGGCCGGTTTGCATTTTCTGTGGAACTGGAAGACGTCCATATGAATGTGGAAAAGCGTTTGACTGATGATATCGGCGATGCGGGAGCAAGGCTCCACACGGCAAGAAGCAGGAATGACCAGTGCGCCGCAGATCTCCATATGTATATGCGCCGGCATATCGCGAAGCTGGCGGAAAAGCTGATTGCCTCCGAAGAAGCACTGATAGGTGTATCTGAAAAATACAAGGATGTCATCCTGCCCGGCTATACCCATATGCAGAGAGCGCAGCCCGTGCTTTTCGCCCATCATATGATGGCTTACTGCGCCATGCTGCAAAGAGACTTTGAACGGCTCGTCGGCTGCTATGAAATGGCGGATGTTTCGCCTTTGGGCGCCTGCGCTCTGGCGGGGACGACTTATCCCACCATGCCGAAGGAAACGGCGGAGAAACTTCACTTTTCAAAATGTTATGGAAACAGTTTGGACGCAGTTTCCGATCGTGACTACCTTATCCAGTTTCTTTCCTTCGCATCCATCTGTATGATGCACCTGTCCCGCCTGTCGGAAGAATTGATTCTGTGGAGCACCGGTGAATTCGGATTTATTGAGCTTGATGACGGATACAGTACAGGCAGTTCCATCATGCCGCAGAAGAAGAATCCCGATATCTGCGAACTGGTCCGCGGGAAAACAGGACGGGTATACGGACATTTGACGGCGCTCCTGACCGTGATGAAAGGACTTCCTCTTGCCTATGACAAGGATATGCAGGAAGACAAGGAAGGCGTATTTGACGCCATAGATACACTGGGGTTCGCTTTGGATATTTATGCCGGCATGCTGGGCACCATGACCGTCAACGGCGCGCGTACAAGGGCTGTTTTGGAAAATGATTTCTCCAATGCCACCGATATGGCGGACTATCTGGCAAAGAAAGGACTTCCTTTCCGCCGTGCCCATGCGGTGGTGGGAAACGCGGTGGCTTACTGCATTGAAAACAGAAAAGTGCTGCTTGACCTCACCATGGAAGAATTTAAAAAGATGAGTCCTCTTTTTGAAACTGATATTTACGAAGTCCTTCAAATTGAAAACTGCGTGAAGAACAGGGACAGTTACGGCGGTACCGGACCGGAGCAGGTGAAGCGCCAGCAGCGGGAAGCGAAAAAGATAGTCAGCAGGCAGAAAAAACTGGCAGCAGAATGGAAAGAAGCGAACGCGTTTATAGAATAAGAATGGGAAGGAAAATATCTTTATAAATGATTTTGCATCAGGCCCTCATGCGGATGAGGGCTTTTAGCATGGCGGAATGAAGAGGGCGGACCAAATTGAATATGAATCGGAAAATATAATAAAATTTTGCCTGAATATATATTTTTGATATAAAATTGTATTGAAATAAATTTGAATGAAATTAATACAAGTATAAAAAGGAGAAAAATGAAGATCGCACTTCTTCATCTGGATGTGGCGGAAGGACCGGAAACAAGAAACAGAAGAAGTATCATTTCTGCGGCGGGAGAGGCAGTTTCCCGCGGAGCAGACTGGATCGTCACGCCTGAAACGGCGCTTCAGGGATATTTCTTCTATGACAACAATGGGAAGCTTCCTTCCTTTTCGGAAAAGCAGCTGTCCCGGTATATGTTTTTTGCCGGAAGGAATAAAGCGGATATGTTTCTTTCCGCAGCAGAATATGATGAAAGGGATGGAAAGGGCTACAATTCCTGTTTTGTCATAAACAGGGAAGGAAAGTTTCTGGGGAAGCACAGGAAGATGTTTTCCCACCGGAAGGGATTTGAACAGTGGCTGTCTCTGGGAAGAGAAACCCATGTGTTTAACATAGGCACGCTCCGGGTGGGTCTGCTTGTCTGCGCAGATTCCTATTACGAACAGCCCTGTTTGGAAATAAAAAAGAAGAAAGCGGATATGGTACTTGTTACAGCGGCCTGGCCGCCGGGGAAATGCTGCTCCGATCCTGTGTCTATCTGGGAAACCTGTTCAAAATTATGCGGTGTTCCGGTTATTGTCTGCAACCAGACGGGATATCATGAAAGAATGGACATGAGAGAAGCGGAAAGCGTGGTTATCGTAGAAGGACAGCGGCTTTTTACCTATAAAGGCGCTCCTGCGGTTTTATTTTGTGAGTGGGATGAAGAGAAAATGCGGATCCGCTCGAGAGCGTTTGAGGTGGTGCACGTAAAATGAAAGAAATAGAATTGTATCGGTTAAGTACAGATGAGAAAATCGTACATATCCCTGAAACACGCAGCATCGTAGTCCGTTTTAATGCTCCTAAAAAGGTCTTGAGCACTTTCTCTCTTGAATGGCGGATACAGAGAAGATATCAAGGGGCTTTTCAACTATACCTGCTGCGGGCCCGGTCCCTGCATGAGCCTTGAAAAATATGAGGAGCATCTGGGAAAATGTGCAGCAGTTATGGGGCTTGATCCTGCCCGTTCAACGGGAATCGGCACGGCGGCACGGATGGAGAACGAGGCCATCGTGGAAGAAACCTATGAAGAACTTAAGGTGGCAGCCTGCGTGACGGCAGGAGTGGAAGGAAACGCAGGGTGTGCAGGAGATCCGGCGGGATATTACGGGGTGGGGGCGCGTCCGGAAATATACAGGCCGGGAACCATTAATATCCTGCTTTTTATCAATGCCGATATGCCGCCGGGAATATTAACCCGCGCTCTGGTCACCTGTACGGAAGGAAAGACGGCGGCGCTTCGGGAACTGATGGTGGGAAGCCGGTATTCGGAAAATCCTGCCACAGGAACGGGGACAGACTCGACAGTCATCGTTTGTGATCCGAAATCACCGCTTTATTTCCGCAGCGCAGGGAAACATAACAAACTGGGGGAACTGATCGGGAAGACGGTTAAAGAGGCGGTGAAAAAGGCATTAGGGAATCAAAATCATCTCTATCCCTCTACGCAGCACAGTGTGACAGAACGATTGAGGCGGTACGGGGTGACAGAGGAAGTCCTGTATTCGTATTTCAGGGAATATAAAAAAGACGGCATTGAAGAAGAATGGCGCCATATCTGGCGAAAAATAGACCGGGACAGCGAAATGGTATTCATATCATCTTTCCTGGCGGAGCTTCTCGACGAATATCGGTGGGGGCTGGCAGGAAATGAAGAGGCATGCCGCATGGCAAAAAAGCTCCTGCAAATGACAGCAGAAGCATATGGAATGCGGTCAGTACCGATGGAAATAAAATCAGCTGAAGATATAAAAGATGCTTTTTGCCGATTGGCAGTACAGGCAGCTGTAAAGAAGAACGGCATTTGAGCATAACGGTCAAACAGATAAATCTATCAGGTACAGGCAGTTTATTGGTTTGCCGCTAAAGATCAGAAGCTGATAATATATTCTTTATGTAAAGTGTTTTTTCTTGACAGACTGTTTTGTTTCTTATATAATCATTCCGGTATGGTGATGATATGTTTTTAGAAAATATCGTACAGAAAGGCGAGCTGCTTGATTGCTACGGCGCTTTATTGACCGTGCGGCAGCGGGAATGCCTTGAGCTTTATTATAATGAAAATCTCACATTGGCGGAGATTGCGGAGTATTTCCATATTTCCCGCCAGGCAGTGCATGATGCCATGCGCCATGGGGAGGAGCAGCTGGAAAATTATGAAGCGGCGCTCCATGTGGCGGCTGCACGGCTGAAGCGTAAGAAAGCGGCAGAAGAGATTTCTCTGCTCTTGTCCGATACGGCAAGGGAAAAAGCGGCGCCGCTTTTAAAAGTATTGACAGATTGAGGTGGACGGATGCCTTTTGAAAATTTAGGTGATAAGCTGCAGTCTGCTTTCAAGGATCTTCGGGGAAAAGGCAGGCTTTCCGAGAGCGATATCGACAGCGCGCTCCGTGAAGTGCGCCGTGCTCTTCTGGAAGCAGACGTTAATTTCAAAGTTGCGAAAGATTTTATTGCCCAGGTTCGTGAAAAGGCGGTGGGTGAAGAGGTCTTCGGAAGCTTGAAGCCTGACCAGACGGTAATCAAAATCGTCCGTGATGAGCTCACGGAGCTCTTAGGCGGTACGCAGAGCAAGATTACGATGTCGTCCTCCGGATTGACAGTGATTATGCTGGTGGGGCTGCAGGGCGCCGGTAAAACGACGACAGCAGGCAAGCTGGCCCTTATGCTGAAGAAGCGCGGCAAGAAACCTCTTTTGGCGGCGTGCGACGTGTACCGCCCCGCGGCAATCAAGCAGCTGGAGGTTCTCGGACAGCAGGTGGATGTTCCCGTATACCGCATGCCTGATAATGTGGATCCTGTCCATATCGCACGGTACGCAGTGGATGCGGCAAAGTCTTACGGACGGGACGTGGTTATCCTTGATACGGCGGGCCGGCTGACAATTGACGAAAAACTTATGGCAGAACTTCGGAATATAAAATCCGAAGTCCATCCTCATGAAATCCTTCTTGTCCTGGATTCTATGACAGGACAGGATGCGGTAACAACAGCTGGGACATTTGATGAAAATCTCGGTATAGACGGCACGATCCTGACGAAGATGGACGGCGATGCCCGCGGCGGCGCGGCTCTTTCCATCAAGGCGGTCACCGGCAAACCGATAAAAATGATCGGTGTCAGTGAAAAGCTGGACGGCGGTTTGGAGGATTTCCATCCCGACCGTATGGCAGGACGCATTCTCGACCTGGGCGATCTGGAATCTCTCTTTGAACAGGCCCAGAGAAATATGGATCAGGATACGCTCAAAGAGGGCGCGAAGAAAATTCAAAAGGCGAATTTTCTCTGGACGATTTCCTGAAACAGCTGAAACAGATCCCAGAAATTGGGCTCCATGTCCGGCATTTTAAGCATGATTCCGGGAATGGGGAAATATAAAGAGCAGTTGAAAGATGTTGATCTAAACGGCAAGGAGATCAGACATATCGAAGCAATTATTTTGTCTATGACACCGGCGGAACGGGCGAATATCGATTTGCTCAACGGCAGCCGCAGGAAGCGCATCGCGGACGGCGCCGGTGTGAAGATCCAGGATGTAAACCGCATGATGAAGCAGTTTAAGGAAATGCAGAAGCAGATGAAAAAGCTGAAAGGCAGAAAGATGCGTCCTCCGACAGGCGGTCTCGGCGGGTTTGGCGGTTTCGGCGGATTTCCGGGCATGTTCAGATGAAAGCGGCGTAAGCCTGAAATTTTTTGCAAGAATACCGGCCTGACCGCGCTGCCGGAAAGGCCGATTATTTCATAAATCAAGTAAAGAACTTATGATTTCAAGGAGGTGAAATTATGTTAAAGATTCGTTTGACCCGCATGGGCGCAAAGAAAAATCCTTTCTACCGTGTAGTTGTTATTGATTCCAAGGAAGCCCGCAACGGTACTCCGGTCGCGACTGTAGGCTGGTATGATCCGGCTAAGGCTGACGCCCCTGTTAAGCTTGATGAAGAAGCAATCCTTTCCTGGCTTGGCAAAGGTGCACAGCCGACTGATACAGTCCGCAGCCTTCTCCGTAAAAATGGCATCATGGCAAAGTTTGCTGAAGCGAAGAAATAAGGGAGGCGCGCTATGAATGAATTGGTGGAAAATATCACCAGGGCTCTTGTAAAGAATCCCGACGCCGTCTCTGTGAACGTTGTCCATAAGGGCAGCCTGGAGATTTATCAGATCCAGGTTGCCCCTGAAGATATGGGCAAGGTGATTGGCAGAAAAGGCCGCATTGCTAATGCAATCCGAACAGTGGTAAAAGCAGGGGCTTTAAAGGAAAATAAAAAAGTCGCTGTTGACATTCTGGAAGAGGTACACTAATGGATGAAATTCAGGTTTTGATTCCTGTCGCTGTAAAATCTAAGCTGACAGAGGCATTAAAGACAACTTTGCTGAACCAGATCAATCAAAATATCAAGAGTGTTGAAAATGACATGACACAGCTTGAATTTGAAGCGAACGCGAAGCTGGCGGAACAGGCAAAAATCAATATGCAGGCAGTGGCTCCTCTCCGCGCTCAGTATGACGCGCAGAAAGCACAGATGATCCAGGTAAAGGATAAACTCACTGCAGATAAAGAACATCTGGAAAAACTGACTATTGGCGCAGAATTGCCGCGCCAGCCGCTTAACCGCCTTGTGACTCTTCATATCGGTGACGACATGAATGCTGTCGCCGGGGGAGAAATTCTGGTGGAAGACGGAAAGATCATCGCTTTCCGTGAATGATATGAATTCCGGCAAATGGATTACTGTCGGCCGAATTGTTGCCCCGCATGGCGTGCGGGGTGATTTGCGTGTCCTTCCGGAAACGGAACGGCCGGCCATGTTCAGAAAGCTGAAAAAACTTTTCCTTGGCGGCAGAGCCTATGATGTATGTTCTTCCCGCCCCCATAAGAATGTGCATATTATTCATCTGGCGGGGGTGGAAGACCGGAACAGGGCGGAGCCGCTTGTCGGAACACCTGTGGAAATACCTGCGGCGGAATTACCGAAATTGCCGGAGGGGGAATATTATTACTTCCAGCTTATCGGCCTGACAGTGGTTTCCGATACGGGGGATACTGTGGGGACACTCACGGAAATTATTGAAACTGGCGCGAATAACGTATATGTGGTAAAAACGGCGGAAGGAAAGGAAATATACCTTCCTGCCATACCGTCCTGCGTCCTTTCCGTTCAACCGGAGGAAAAGACGATGACGGTGCATTTACCGGAATGGGAATAAACATGAAAATAGATATTTTATCTTTATTTCCCGAGTTTATAGAAGCATTCTTCCGACAGAGCATGATTAAACGCGCTCTGGACGCGGGGATCATAGAGATGGCGGTGACGGATCCGCGGGAGTTTTCCCACAGCAGGCATCATCAGGTGGATGATACCATCTATGGCGGCGGTGCGGGAATGCTCATGCAGTGCGGCCCGCTTTTTGAAGCCTGTGAATCGGTACTTCCTCAAAAGGGGCCGCGGGATCGGGTGGTTTTCCTGTCTCCTGCCGGGATCCCTTTTACCCAGGATAAAGCCAAGGAGCTTTACTGCAGTTATGACCATCTGGTTCTGATCTGCGGGCACTATGAGGGGGTAGACCACCGCGTGGAAGAACACCTGGCAGATGAACTGATTTCCATCGGAGACTATGTCCTTACGGGAGGAGAGCTTGGCGCTATGGTTATTTCCGATGCGGTTGCCCGTATGGTGCCCGGTGTCCTTGGAGATGCGGGCAGCGCGGCAGGCGATTCTTTCTATGAACCGATTCTGGAATATCCTCAGTACACGAAACCTGTGGATTATCGTGGCTGGAAAGTGCCTGAGATACTTGTGAGCGGCCATCATGCAAATATTGCCCGCTGGCGGCGGAAAGAGGCGCTTCGGCGGACCCTGAAATGCCGTCCCGATCTTCTGGCAAAATTACAGATGACGGCAGAAGATAAAAAACTCATGGCGGAAATAGCCGAAGAAGGGGAGGAATCATAGTGGCGCCTGTGTATATAGGACTTGTCCATTATCCGATCTATAACAAACATATGGAAGTGGTCACGACGGCCCTCACAAACTATGACCTTCATGATATCGCGCGGACGGCGAAAACATATGGCGTACGCACTTATTTCATTATCCATCCCATCGAAAGCCAGCGGGAAATGGCGCTCCGTATCATGACACACTGGAAAACGGGCGGCGGGGTCCATTATAACCCGAATCGGAAAGAAGCTTTTGAAGAAACAGCTCTTGTACCGTCTCTGGAGGATGCTGCCCGGCAGATAGAAAAAGACTGCGGAGAAAAGCCGATTATTGTGACTACGGATGCCCGTGTCTATCCAAATACGGTTTCTTACACGGACATGCGGAAGAAAATCCATGAAGAGGAAAAACCTGTTTTCATTCTTTTCGGGACAGGCTTCGGCATGACCAGGGAAATGATGAAACAGTTTGATTATATTGTAGAACCTATATATGGTGCCGGCAGCTACAACCACCTCTGTGTGAGAAGCGCCGCTGCCATCATCCTTGACCGCCTTTTAGGCGAGCCCTGGTGGAATACAAAGGAGGGGAAATAATTATGTCCGGACATTCCAAGTGGGAAAATATCAAGCGCAAGAAAGGCAAGACGGATGCCATCCGCGCGAAAATTACCACAAAAATTTCCAAGGAAATCACGATTGCTGCCCGTATGGGTGGCGGAGATCCCGTAGGAAATATGCGTTTAAAACTGGCTTTGACAAAAGCAAAGCAGAACAATGTGCCGAAAGATAATATCCAGCGCGCTATTGCCAAAGGTGTAGGCGCTGCTTCCGGTGCGGGCTTTGATGAAATTACTTATGAGGGGTACGGACCCGGCGGCGCGGCGGTTATCGTTGAGTGCAATACGGATAACAGAAACCGTGCGGCGGCGGACGTACGCCATGCCTTTACCCACCATGGCGGCAGCATCGGTACGCCGGGCTGTGTGGCGTGGATGTTCAAGAAAAAAGGCATAATTGTCGTGAGCAAAGAAGCCGCTGATGAAGATACCCTCATGATGATCGCTCTTGACGCAGGTGCCGAAGACGTCTCGACAGACGGAGACAGTTTTGAAATTACGACGGCTCCTGAAGATTTCCTGACCGTTTCCGAAGCACTGGAAAAAGAAGGGATTGCCGTAGAAGCATCGGAAGTGACCATGGTTCCGGATAATACTGTTTCCCTTGAAGGCGATGCGGCGGACGTCATGAATAAGCTTACCAGTGAACTGGAAGAATTGGATGATGTGCAGGATGTGTACACCAACGCAGAACTTCCGGAAGATATGGAATAATAGAAAGCACAGGTTCAAGCCTGTGTTTTTTTGCGCAGAAAAGCGGAGTTGACCTGGGTGTCAGCAGATTTTGCTGCTGACGGCACTAAAAAAGAACCCTTACGAATATTTTCATTCATAAGGATTCTTTTCATTTGCTTAGAAATGGTAATTCAAGCCGACACCGAAGCCGTCTTCGCTGGAGGTCTTATCTCTGTCATAATAGGTATAGTTCACGTCAAGGTCGAAAGAGGTGGGAACGAGGCCAAGCCGGAGACCCACTTTATATTCTCTTTCCTCGGAAGATAATTTCAGTCCGCCATACGCATCAAGAGGACCTATGACATTTGTTCTTCCTTCCAGAAGTCCGTAAACTTTTGCGTCTCTGTCATAATAATTTCTGTTGCCTAAACCAAGGTACACATGGCCCAGTTTATACTTGGCGTAAATATCCGTTTCATTTCCGCCATGATTCCAGTGTCTGTATTCCGCACCGACAATAACTTTACTGACAGGCGAAATTTCGATATGGGCGCTGTGGATACCGTCTTTTGCTCCGTTGTAGCCATAGCCGACTTCCGTTTCCAGAACCGGTACGCCGGGAATCAGCGCCTGGGCAGAATATGCTCCGCTGAATACGGTAAGCACCGCTGCCGCGAATAACAATTTCTTCATAACAGTCTCTCCTTTCTGCAGATAATCTTTTCTCTATTATAAATCAAGAATAGAAAAAATTCCATCTATTATCTTATAGAATTTGGGCATGGGTTGGATAATCCAATTGCTCCCCTGATAAAAGGAACAGTTGTTTATGGAATGCAGGTGTCGTTCTGTATTATAAGGCAATCGCTCTTGCGAAATGTTCTTTCAGGACCTTGACGGATGCCTGGAGTTCTTTTTGCTCGTCATCTGTCAGATGTAGCTCAATGATGTCTTCCACGCCGTCTTTTCCGATTTTGACGGGAACGGAAGCAAAACTGTCTTTTATGCCGTACGGACCGTCAAGGTAAACGGAGCAGGGGAGGATCTTGTGTTCATTATGGTAAATCGCGCGGACCAGTTCTGCTGTCGCTGAGGTGACGCCGAATTCAGTGCAGCCTTTTGTCGTATTTTCGATATATCCTTCCTTGTGGACTTTGTCGAGAATGACTTCTTTGGCGTCCATATGATAAAGCTCCGGTTTTTCTGCGAGGAGTTCATCGATCGGTTTGCCGGCGACTGTTACATGGCTCCAGGGAATCATGGAGCTGTCCCCGTGTTCACCTAAGAGATAAGCGGTGAGGGAGCGGCGGTTTACTTTCAGTTGGGTAGACAGCTGCATCTGCAGCCGGGCAGAGTCGAGAGCCGTTCCCGAGCCGATGATTTTTTCCTTTGGCCAGTCCAGTTTGTACTGGAGGTATTCGGCGATAATATCACAGGGATTGGAAATGGAAATAATAATTCCGTCAAATCCCGATTCTTTAATGAGCGGAATAAATTCTTTGCTTGTGGCGACGGCGCTGTCCATCATGTCAAGGCGTGTCTGTCCCGGAAGACGGGGTGTGCCTGACGCATTGATGAGTATATCGGCATCCTTCATGTCGGCTACGATGCCTGCGTACGCCTCAAAATGATGGGGCTGGTAACTTACTGCGTCCAGCAGGTCAAGTGATTCGCCATGGGCCTTGTCATTATTAATATCATAGAAAACCACTTCGTCAGCCAGTCCCTGCACTGCGAACTGGAGTGCCAAGTGGGAACCTACGTTTCCCGCACCGATGATGCCGATTTTTCTTGTTTTAATTGCCATTTCTTCTATCCTCCTGTTTCTCCTTCATGAATGATCATTCTTTTGGATCATAATTTAAACCAATTATACTCTCTCAAACCGGATGAGGCTACCTTCTTTAGCAGCGGAGGAATATGTCCGGTGAAAAGAAGATGATTGCGGGGAATTGCAGGGCATGGCATAAAATATTCCCAGGCAGTCAAACGGATTACAAGGATATCGTTTTAAAATTTTTGACGATCAAAATTCTTTAGGTCATCAGCACATTCTGAATGATCTAATTACTCTATAATAAATTGATTACCATATGTTGTGTTTTAAAAATATATTGACACAATATATTGAATAGAATAATATAGATATACAAAATAACCGAAATAGAATCGGTGAAATAAAGAGAGGGTATTGATTATGGAACATTGGTATGACAATGAAATCAGCCGGGGTATCTTAGCGGCGAAATATTATCATGAAGGCGAGACGACGCCGCAGCAGTTCATCGACAGGGTGAGCTCCATATTTAAGGGGGATTTTCGTGAACGTATGAAAGAATACATCACAGACGGAGATTTTTCTCCTGCCGGAAGGACGCTTTATGCGGCAGGTTCGAGGGGCAAATTTAAAGTATCCATGTCAAACTGCTATATCCTGCCGTCACCGGAAGATAATCTGGAGTCCATTTTTCATTCCAATTATGAAATTGCCCGTATTTTTTCCTATGGCGGCGGTATCGGTATCAATATTTCTAATCTCCGTCCTGCAGGAAGCCGTGTGCATAATGTGGCACGTACTTCCACTGGTGCCGTTTCTTTCATGAAAATTTTTAATACTACAGGCGAAGTGATCAGCCAAAACGGCCGCCGCGGCGCGCAGATGGTGGGACTTAACTGCAGCCATCCTGATATTTATGAATTCCTCCATATCAAGCAAAATGAAGAAAAGCTGTCCAGCATGAATATCAGCATTCTTTTTACTGACGAATTTATGGAAGCTGTGCGGGACGATAAAGAGTACACCCTCCGTTTCCATGTGGAATCAACCGGTGAAAATATCGAAAGGACGATCCGTGCCCGTGATTTCTTCCGTGAATTTTGCGAAACCCAGTGGGATTGGGGCGATCCGGGGGCGCTTTTTTCGGATCGGTTGAATGATTACCATCTGCTTGCAGGATATGATGAGTATCAAATTGAAATCACGAATCCCTGCGGCGAGTTCGGCGGCAACGCGTACAATGCGTGCAACTTGGGCAGCATCAATCTGTACAACATGATCGATGATAAATTCGGTAATGCACCGTCTTTGAATGAGGAAAAATTCAAGCAGGCGGTTTATGACGGCATTATTGCTCTTGACGAGATCGTCTCTTACGGTTATGAAACGCAGCCTTTGGATGAAAACAGGACCTGTATTGATGACTGGCGCTCTTTGGGGCTGGGACTCTTCGGCGTGGCCGATGCGCTTGTGGCGATGAAGCTGGCTTACGGAAGCCGGGAAGCAAGCGCATTTATGGAAAATGTGATGAAGATCATGTTCCTTTCCGCGCTCCGCTCTTCCTGTGACAGGGCAAAGATGAAAGGTACTTTTGGACAATACCGCCGGGAAGCGACGGAGAAATCGCCGATTATACAAATGGTAAAAGAGCTGGACGGCGGTCTTTATGAAGATATCCGAACTTATGGTCTGCGGAACGGCACACTCCTTGCCATCGCGCCGACAGGAACCATTTCCCTTCTGATGGGAAGTTTTTCCGGCGGCTGTGAACCGCTTTACAAAATTTCTTATGAACGTTCCACACACAAGATGGAAGAAGTGAACGGCAGTTTCCGCGTATATGCCCACAGTGTAAAAGATTTGCTCCGGTACCATCATCTGCCATTGACTTTGACGGATGATGAAATACGGGAAAAGTTCCCCTGGGTCATTGAAAGCCATGATGTTTCCTTTATGGATCGTGTAGCTATGCAGGCGGTCATGCAGAAGTATGTGGATAATTCCATTTCCAGCACGGTGAATTTGAAAAATGACGCCACGCCCGAAGATATTTACGATATTTACCTGGCGGCATGGGAAAGCGGATGCAAAGGCATTACTGTTTTCAGAGACGGATGCCGCCGGGGAAATATTCTCGGCGTTGCCGCAAAGGAAGAAGAGAAAGCCGATGGACCAAAGCCGGCAGAAGGGCAGCCGGTTTGTCCCGAATGCGGCGGAAAGAATATCCGTGTGGAAGGCCATTGTGCTGCCTGCAGTGACTGTGGCTGGTCCGCCTGCAGTGTCGTATAAATGAAATAGAACAGGAAGATTCCGTATGAACCGGCGGGCGTTTTTGCACGGGAAAATGAAAGGAACTTTAGCGTTTCTTGTGAAATCAGACGCAGAATTATATAATTAAAGAAGGCAAACCGGGAATCAATAGTGAATGAAAATGAAGAAGACTGAAGGTATAAGCTTTGGTAAAGAGAGGATCCCCGGCGGAGAGATTATCCGTAAACGGAAAAGGAGGACTCACTGATGAAAGGTTATGCAATGCTCAAAATCGGCTCTGTAGGCTGGGTTGAAAAAGAAAGACCCGCCTGCGGCGCCATGGATGCCATCTGTAAGCCGCTGGCTATCGCCATCTGCACTTCCGATGTACATACCGTATGGGAGGGGGCTGTCGGCGAACGGCATGACATGATTCTCGGACATGAATGCTGCGCGGAAGTGGTGGAAGTCGGCGCGGATGTAAAGGATTTCAAGCCGGGCGACCGTGTTCTTGTTCCCGCAATCACCCCCGACTGGAATTCACTGGAAGCCCAGGCCGGATACGCGATGCATTCCGGCGGCATGCTGGCAGGCTGGAAATTTTCTAATTTTAAAGACGGTGTGTTTGCGGAATATTTCCATGTGAATGATGCTGACGGAAATTTGGCGCACTTGCCGAAAGAAATTAATGTGGTAGATGCGTGCATGCTCTCCGATATGGTTCCTACCGGATTCCACGGTGTGGAACTGGCCGATGTGCAGTTTGGCGATGTGGTGCTTGTCATCGGCATCGGCCCTGTGGGGCTCATGGCGGTAGCCGGAACAAATATGCGCGGCGCTGCCCGGATTATTGCCGTAGGCAGCCGCCCCGTATGCGTAGAAGCGGCAAAGAAATACGGAGCATCAGATATCATAAATTATAAAAACGGTCCCATTGAAGACCAGGTCATGCGGCTCACCGACGGTAAAGGTGTGGATCGTGTCATTATTGCGGGCGGTACGGTGGATACATTTGCGTCCGCAGTGAAAGCATTGAAACCGGGCGGAAAAATCGGTTCTGTGAACTATCTGGGAAGCGGAGACAGTATCCGTATCCCCCGTGTGGAATGGGGGGTAGGCATGGGGCATAAAGCCATCGTTGGCGGACTTATGCCCGGCGGCAGACTCCGTATGGAAAAGCTGGGCGCCCTTGTGGCGGCAGGAAAACTGGACGTAAGCCTTCTTTCCACCCATATATACGAAGGCTGGGATAAGCTTCCCGAAGCGCTTCAGATTATGAAAGATAAACCGGCGGACGTGATTAAGCCGGTAGTGGTTCTGGAAAGATAAGACAGAAATAAAAGGGACTGTTCCTCACAGGCAGTCCTTTTTGAAAAAAGAAAACCCCTGGTTAGACCAGGGGTTCAGTTGAGCTTTAGCGTTGAGTCTTTAATGTTAAAAAGCATCCTAAGTATTAATATAAAATTGCGGCCTGTAAACTGCAGTTTTAATTAATAGAAGGAGGCTTTTTAACATGTCATATGAACATAGTTTAGCACATACAAAATGGGATTGTAAGTATCACGTAGTATTTGCCCCTAAATATCGGAGGAAGGTATTTTATGGACAGAAAAGATATGAAATAGGACAAATACTACGTGAACTTTGTAAATGGAAAGGCGTAACTGTATTATCGGCTGAAGCCTGTCCAGATCATATACATATGATGTTAGAAGTACCGCCAAAGTATAGCATATCAGGATTTATGGGGTTCTTGAAAGGGAAAAGCAGCTTAATGATATATGAGAAATGGGGGAATATGAAGTATAAGTATAGGAACAGACAGTTCTGGTGTAGAGGATACTATGTGAGTACGGTGGGGAAACAAGAGAAAGTGATAGAAAGATATATAGAAAACCAGTTAAAAGAAGATGCAATGAGTGAGGAATTAACATTGAATTTTGAAGACCCGTTTACGGGTAGCAAGAAGTAGGATGCAAGTGAACAGGCCGCAAGCGCGTAGACGCGCCGCTGGTAAGATAGGCCCTTGGGCCGCATAAGAAGAACCACCGGCTATGCCGGTGGGTTTCTCTTTTGCTTGGGAAATTTTATATACAAATTAGAGTATATACTCATTGAGATAGAAATATATTTATTAAAATGATTAGAAACAGATGGATGAATTTATGAATCACCGATAAAAACAGAACCGATAAAAGTGTTAATTTTATTTTCATGGTTCTTGTATCTTGTAAATGCATGAATAAACGTCTTGTGCTTCTGAAATCGGGATAGATGGTGATATATAGTATACTAATTCACAGGGAACATATATAATTAGGACATAAAAACGAGTACCGGGAATGGACAAAGGAGGTCAGAGCCTTTTGTCGTTCCCGGTATGGCACGGAAAGGGTCAGGAAGTGAATAAACTTAAATCTTATGCAGTTAATTAGCTGAAGGTTACGCGGAATACATTCCGTGATCCGATCATTGCGGCAGTCACGGTTTCTATGATTGCCGTGCTTCTTATTTTTGTGGTGTGGCCCCTGCTGGAAGTCGTGAAGCAGAGTCTTGTGGATACGGCAGGCAATTACAGTTTCCAGGCGTATAAGAATATCTTTACGATGAAGGAAACATACAAGGCCTTTTGCAACACCATTATGCTGGCCGTTATTGTGGGCGTTCTGGTGACGGTGATCGGGTTCCTTTTTGCCTACTGCACGTCCCACCTGCAGATCCGCGGGAAAAGAATATTTAATCTGATGGCGATGATGCCCATGGTGTCACCGCCGTTTTCTGTGGCATTGTCCATTATCATGCTTTTTGGTAGCCGCGGTCTGATCACTTACAATCTTCTCGGCTGGACGAATACAAATATTTACGGGCTGAAAGGCCTGATTTTTGATTGTATATGCAGCCATTGTGGGAATCCAGCTTCTTCTCGGACGCTTCGGCTCCCATAATAAAGAAACGGCAAGTGAAGGAGAAATGTGATGGCAAAACAGGCAAGCATAGAATTGAAAAAACTTAACAAAAGAATATGTGACGCATGAAGGAACCGGTACGTTCCTCGCGGTAGACCATATTAATGTAAATATAGGAAGCGGTGAATTTGTAACGCTCTTGGGGCCGTCAGGCTGCGGAAAAACGACGACACTCCGCATGATTGCCGGATTCGAATCTGTTTCCGGCGGAGATATCCTTCTGGACGGGATCCGGATCAATGAAATGACACCGGATAAGCGGGATTCTTCTATGGTATTCCAGAGTTATGCCTTATTTCCCCATTATGATGTGTATGATAATGTAGCATATGGTCTTGTAAACAAAAAAATGGATAAGAAGACCATCAGGGAAAAAAGTCATGCAGATGGTGGAACTTGTGGGACTGAAAGGGCTGGAACACCGTATGCCGAATCAGCTTTCCGGGGGCCAGCAGCAGCGCGTGGCTCTTGCCAGGGCGCTTGTCATGGAACCGGCTGTCCTGCTCTTTGATGAGCCTTTATCTAACTTGGATGCGAAACTCCGGGTGTACATGCGCAAAGAGATAAGAAAAAATTCAGCAGCGTATCGGTATCACCAGCGTGTATGTCACCCACGACCAGGCGGAAGCCATGAGCCTTTCCGATAAAATCATTATCATGAATAAGGGACATATCGAACAGGTGGGAACGCCCCATGAAGTATACCAGCATCCTGCTTCCCGTTTTGTTGCCGATTTCATTGGCAGCGCCAACTTTGTGGAAGCAAAAAGTGAGTGAAGGGGACAGTGAAGGGGAAATGATTCCCGTCCGTATGTTAAATGAAGATTTTAATGTCCATTATGCCGGACTTCCGGTGAAAGCGGGGGATACGGTACAGATCGTTCTCCGCCCTAAAGCGATCAGGCTGGCGGACAGCGGCGACGTGGAAGCGGAGGGGATTTCTTCGACCTATATGGGGGCTGTGCAGGAATATGTCGTCCGTGCCGGTGATAAGGAACTTGAAACGGAAGAGTATAATCCGGAAGGGAAGCGTATTTACCGGCCGGGAGATAAAGTATGGCTCCGCATTCAGCGGGACGCGCTCCACGCCGTGGAGAACTGAACGAAACTTGGATACCCGGCACGGGTATTTGAGTATAGAAGAAAGAATTCATTTTAAGGAGGCATTTTGATGAAAAGTATTTGGAAGAAGGCGGCACTTGCCGTTCTTGCAGGCGCTATGGCAGTCAGCTTTACAGGCTGCGGAGGGGAAAAGAAAGCGGAAGCTCCGGCGGCGAAAAAGGAATCAAAAGAAATCACCGTATACATGGGAGTCGTAGAACAGTCTGCGAAAGTGGTTGCCAGCGAATTTGAAAAGGATACGGGCATTAAAGTGAACTTTGTCCGTATGAGCGGCGGGGAGACCTTTGAGCCGTATCCGCGCGGAAAAAGAATAATCCCCAGGCCAGTGTATGGTATGGCGGCAGCGCCGATTCTTTCATTATGGCGAAAAAGGAAGGACTTCTGGAAGCATACAAGTCACCCAATGCAGAAAAAATCAAACCGGAGTTTAAAGATGCAGATGGATACTGGACAGGCATTTATCAGGGCTATCTCGGCTTTATACTCGACGGCCGTTATTTTGACGAACATAAGCTGCAGCCGCCGACATCATGGGATGATTTGCTGAAGCCGGAATTTACCGGCCAGATTGTCATGGGGAATCCGGGCTCCGCTTCTACCGGTTATGTAGTGGTTTCCGCTATCGTCCAGAGCATGGGTGAGGAAAAAGGCATGGAGTATCTTGCCAAACTGAATAAACAGGTCAAGCAGTATACCAAGGCAGGCGCGGTTCCGGCACGCAGCGCGGCTTTGGCGAAGCAGCTATCGGCATCACTTATCTCCATAACGGGATCCGTCTGATCAAGGAAGGCAATACGAACGTCCGCCTGTCGCTGCCGGAAGAAGGTACTGCTTATGAATTGGGCGCCGTAGCGATTATTAAGAATGCACCGGATATGGAAGCAGCAAAGAAATTCGTCGACTGGGCTCTTACCAAGAAAGCGCAGGAAATCGGACAGCATAATAATTCTTACCAGTTCCTCACCAATCCGGAAGCAAACCCGCCGGAAGAAGCTATGAAATTTAAGGATGCGAAACTTATTGATTACAACTTCCAGTGGTCCGGCGATAACCGCGCCCGTCTCCTGGAAGCATGGAACAAGGCAGTGAAAGAATAATGGGAGCAAAAGGAAAAATAGGGCTGATCGGCCTTGCCGTGATGGGTGCCAATCTGGCGAGAAATCTGGCAGGGCATGGTATTTCCACGGTCGTTTATAACCGAAGCCATGACAAGACGGAAAATTTTCTTAAAGAATTTGGAAGTGACGCGAACCTTTCCGGCGCGGCTGCTTTGGAAGAGCTGGTCAATTCTCTGGAAAAACCGCGGAAGATTATCCTTATGATCAAGGCGGGCGAAGCAGTGGATGCCATGATAGCAAAACTCATTCCCCTCCTTGAAAAAAGACGATATCCTTATTGACGGTGGGAATTCCTTCTTTGAAGATACCCGGCGTCGGAGCAGGGAAATGGAAGCGCTGGGGGTTTACTTTGTGGGCATGGGCGTATCCGGTGGTGAAGAAGGGGCGCTCCACGGCCCCAGCCTTATGCCCGGCGGCACCCGCGAGGCATACGACGCTCTTGCGCCGATATTGAAGGCGGTCTCGGCGAAGGCGGAAGGAGAAGCCTGTGTGGATTACATGGGTCCTGATGGTGCCGGACATTATGTGAAGATGGTTCATAACGGCATCGAGTACGCTGATATGCAGATGATTGCCGATACATACTTTGTGATGAAGAACGTTCTTGGCATGACGGCGGAAGAGATGGCGGACACCTGGGAAATGTGGAACAAAGGCGAGTTATCTTCTTACCTGGTGGAAATCACTGCCCGTATTCTGCGGAAAGCCGATGAGATGACGGGGAAGCCTCTGGTAGATGTCATATTGGATGTGGCGAAACAGAAGGGAACCGGACGGTGGACAAGTATGAGCGCTTTGGCGCTTGGTGTTCCCGCTCCGACAATTACGGAAGCCGTTTTTGCAAGAACTATGTCTTCACAAAAAAGAGGAAAGACTGGTGCTTTCCAAGCGGTACCGGGATCTTGCTTTTGAAGGGACGGAAGTAGACCGCCCGGCTGTGCTTGAAGACTTGCGGCAGGCTCTTTACGCGTCCAAGATCTGTGCCTATGCCCAGGGTTTCAATCTTCTTGAAGAAGCGGGGAAAGTATACGGCTGGGATCTGCAGATGGGGCGTATTGCAAAAATCTGGCGGAGCGGCTGTATTATCCGCGCCCGTTTCCTGGATACCGTAAGTGAAATTTTTTGGAAAAAGAAAACGGCATGACCAATTTGCTGGCAAGCGGATATTTTTCCAGTTCTTTACGGCGCCCGCGCGGGCTGGGGGGGCGCATTATTTCCCCTGGCGGTGGAAAGAGGCGCGGCTGTTCCCGCTCTCTCCAGTGCGCTTGCTTACTTTGACTCTTACCGTACTGCACGGGGAAGCGCGAATCTTCTTCAGGCACAGCGTGACTGTTTCGGTGCCCACACGTATGAACGCATTGATAAGGAAGGAGCTTTCCATACCGACTGGATGAACTGAGTAAGGAAACTCCATGAAACAGCAGAAAACGGCATTTCTCACAAGATTATTTGCGGGGAATGCCGTTTTTGAATGGGGAAATAAAGATGGAAATTGTTTATTGTTAAATCATACGACTTCAGGGGATGACCACAACTTTTCCAAATCCGGTGCGGCTTTCTAAGTAACTATGAGCCTCCTGTATATCGTCAAGGGAAAAGACACGTTCGGATGAATAATGATGTTGTATTGTTTAATATAGTCAAACATTTCCTGTATTTTTTCCGGCATTTACATTTCCTGAATGAAAAAAAGAAGACAGGTACGCACCGGAAGGGATATCCGTAATCGGATCGAAGTTTTCAAGATACCATTGGTTGCCTAACTGGCCGACACTGCACAAGATGCCGCCATCGGACATATAGCGGAACGAATCCTTAATTGTCCGCGGACCTATAAGCTCCAATATCCGGTCAAACGACTGCCCTTTTGCAGAAAGTCTGCCGTCATCATCGACAAGGCCGGTGTCGTAGCCGAGAGAGGTCAGCAAGGACGCTTTTTCTTTAGTCCGTGATGTGCCGGATATGTGGATATGTGGATATGTGGAAATTTTGCCTTTATCAGTTTTAAAAATGCGAGGCCTACGCCGGAGGTGCCGCCGCGTACCAGTATAGATGAATCTGCTTGGATACGCAGGCTTTTCAAGGCGCCAAAGGCTGTATAGCAGGATTCGGGAATGGCTGCCAGATCAGGCCAGGGCAGATTGCTGGAAACAGGGTAAATTTGTTGATTGGGGAGTAATGTGTATTCAGCATAGCTGCCGTCAAAGGCGCGTCCCATTTCGCCCATGAAAGAAATGACCTTGGTTCCTGTGGGCAAACGGAAAGGATCTGTTGATTCCGCGATGGTTCCTGTACATTCAATGCCCAGGATGCGTGGGAAAGAAACTGTCGGCGACAATCCTTTGCGTGTAAAAATTTCAGAGTAGTTAAGGCCGAATCCTTTAATTTTTATAAGCGACCAGCCTTCTTTCACAGAGGGACGGGAACCTGCCTGATTTTCAGCTGCTGAGGACCTCCTGCTTCATAGATGACGGCTGCTTTCATATACATATTTAAATCTCCTTTCTGAGGCGTAATAGAGAATCATGGATGGGCGGACATTTCATGATTACTATATCAGGCCGTTATTTTTTTCAGATATTCTATGGCGACATCACGGGCTTTGCGTTTATTAACGCGGACGTCATAATTCATGGCGCTCATTTCTTCCTCCGTAATGCGGCCGGATAATTGTTCCAATATTTCTTTCAGTTCCGGATGGGCGTCCAGGGTTTCCTGTCTCATGAGAGGGGCACCCTGATAAGGCGGGGAAAAGCTGTTTGTCATCTTTTTAACGGGACAAGGCCGTATTGCTTTTAATTCACTGTCTGTGGAGTATGCGTCCGTGATTTGGATGATGCCTTGCGAGATGGCTTGGTAGCGTAGGGCCGGTTCCATTGTGCGTACTTGAAGATGGAGCCCGTATAAAGACGCGAGCCCGCGGTTTCCGTCTTCTCTGTCATTGAATTCCAATGTGAAACCTGCAATTGCTCGGTTTTCTACTTTGTGCAGATCAGAGATGGATGTGAGGCCGTTTGCCTCTGCATAAGAACGCGGGACTGCGACAGCATAAGTGTTTTTGGTATGACATAGGCTCAAGATATGCCAGGTTATCCTGTATTTTAATTTCATCACGAGCCGCTTCATATACGCTGCGTGCATCATGGCCGAGAGGCGGTGGCTCTTTTAGGAGGCTGAAGTTATTGTTCCCGTAAATTCCGGGTATAAGTCAATACTTCCTGCTTTTAATGCTTCATAAAGGAAGGCGGTCTTTCCAAAATTCGGTTTGAGTTCAACGGCTATATTTGTTTTTCGTGTGATCAGTTCCTGATACATATGGATCAATATGTCCGGCTCCGGACCGAGCTTGCCTGCAATGATAAGTTTGTCATGCCGGTGGGAAAAAGAGACGAAAGAAAGCATGAGAACCAATATAAAGAAACATAGTACAAGAAAAGACTTTTTTAATGAGACATGCTCCAATATATGGATGCCGTAACTAAAAATAATCGCGAGCAATGCGGATGACCCCGCACCGATAAGAATGAGAGCACTGTCATTGTGGTCGATACCGAGTAATATGAAAGAACCGAGACCTCCGGCCCCAATCAGGGCTGCCAATGTGGCGGTGCCGATGATCATGACGGATGCTGTGCGGATTCCGGAAGTGATAACAGGCATAGCCAGAGCCAATTCATAATTTTCAGCTTTTCCCATCTGTTCATACCAAGTGCTTCCGCTGCTTCATCTAATACGGGAGGAATTTCCGACAGGCCGGTGATCGTATTCTGCAAAATCGGAAACAGGGCGTAGATGATCAGCGCTGTCAGTGCAGGCAATGTGCCGATACCGAGAAATGGGATCATAAGTCCCAAAATGGCAAGAGATGGAATTGTCTGAATGATTCCTGTGATTTGCAGAACCGTCTCTGCATAGGATTTTTTTTTCTGGAAAGCAGGATTCCCAGCGGGATGGAAATGAATATGGCGGCCAGAAGCGCGCTTAAAGAAATCTGTACATGCTGCGTCAGTGCGAGGAGCCAATCTTGGATACGCCCGGTGAAAACGGTAAAAAGATTATTCAAAGCCATCACATCCTCTGCTAAAGAATCGGGCGACAAAATCATTTTCCGGCCGGCTTTTGATTTCATCCGGTGTTCCGGTTTGAATGATTTCACCATGGTTCATAATGCACAGGCGGTCTCCCAGATAGGCAGCTAATCGGTACAAGTTCTATATTTTCTGCGACCGTCAAATTAGGAAAAAGGGCGATCTGCTGCAAGACATATCCCGTATTGAGCCGTAATTCGCGAAGCGGATAGTCCATGACGGATTTTCCATCTAATAATACATCTCCTTCTGTCGGGTCAATGAGATGGTTAATTAGTTTCAACAGGGTTGTTTTGCCGCTGCCGCTTGGGCCGATGAGAACAAAAAATTCTTTGTCCTTGATGGAAAGGCTCTGATTTTTTATTACGGTACACTCTCCGTAATCTTTCCGGATCTGCTTTAGTTCAATCATGTATTCTCCTGTGGTGGAAAAACATCAAAAGGTCCTGATTTTATGAAAAACATTATATATCCGGACAGATTTCTTTTATAAGACGCATAAATTCCTGTGTCAGGATATCTGTAAATAAATGTGTTGTTTCGATCAGTGTTTGCTGCTGCTTTGTTGACAACTGGGAAAATGCTTTCTTTTCTGCCTCATCCATGGGGTCAATGATAGAGGCGGCAAATTGTCTACCTTTTTCTGTCAGCATGATCAGTTTTTTTCGTCTGTCTTTCGGATGGACTGTGCTTTTAATATATCCTTTCTTCGAAAAATTTTTAATTACTGCGTTGACCACCTGTTTGGTGGAATATGTATGGCGTGTAATTGTTTGCTGGGAAATACCTTTCGGATGACGGTAAATCCATAGGAGGATTAACAGTGATTTTCCCTGAAGATACCGCTTCCGGGCATAATCTTCATAAAGAGAAAATTGATGGTCCCGTAAACGGGCATACATACGGTGGTTTTCTATTGTTAAAGTAGAATAATCGGTTTGGATCATTATTGCGTACCTGAAAGCAAAACAAGATAATATAGTAAAAATATTTTACTATAAGTATAAGGATCATGAAAATATCCGTCAAGGCATATCTAATCTTCTTGACGAATGCGACAGGGGAGATAAGCTGTTTTCAATGAACGGCAGAGAGAAGGATGCATCGATTTGCTGCTGGTATTTTCTTTTCAAATTGCAGCAGGCAAATAAAAAAGCACAGTCTTTATAAAATCAGGACTGCTGCTTTTTTCAATAATAAGAAAGTATAAAAAATTTTGTTCTTTTAGTAGTTAATTTCCTTCCAGCCGGGTGACACCGAGCGGCGGGGACTGGAGGAAGACGACGTCTTTGTTTCTCTCCTCTAGCCAGCCGGCCTGCCATGCATTCGGGAGGAGGTAGACGGGACGTTCTCTTCTGTCATAAACGACCATGGCGTTGTCGAGACCGATGAGTTCTTCCGGCGGGACATCGCCCTCCGTCCAGCGGGCGCAGGTGTAACTGATCGGTTCCACATTTACCGTGACATTGTATTCCTTTTCCAGACGGTACTTCATGACTTCAAATTGCAGCTGGCCGACAGCGCCGATAATGAAGGATTCCATGATGTAAGGCTGCTTGTAAATCTGGATGGCGCCTTCCTGGGCAAGCTGGCTGACACCGTTGAGGAACTGTTTCCGCTTCATGCTGCTTTCCGGAGAAAGACGGGCAAACAGTTCCGGCGGGAATACGGGGAAGTCGATAAAGGTGACAGGGGATTTTTTTTCACATACCGTATCGCCCACGCCGAGTTCTCCCGTATCGAAGATTCCGATGATATCTCCGGGATAGGCTTTTTCTACAGTCTGCCGCTCTGTGGCGAGAAATTGCTGCGGCTGAGAAAGTCGGAGCATTTTGCCGCTCTGCCGATGGAGTACGGAAGCGCCCTTTTCAAAAATACCGGAACAGATACGCAGGAAAGCAATACGGTCATGGTGTTTGGGATCCATGTTTGCCTGGATTTTGAAAACGAAAGCGGAGAAAGCAGGATCTTCCGGCGCAATGTGTCCTTCCAGCGTTTCTCTTTCTTCCGGCGGCGGAGCAAGTTCCAGATATTTTTCAAGAAAAGTCTGTACGCCGAAGTTTGTCATGGCGGAACCGAAAAAGAGGGGGGTCAGTTCGCCTTTGGATACTTTGTCTTTATCAAAAGGGTCGCCTGCTTCTTCCAAAAGCTCCAGGTCATCTTTGAGGGAACTGAGAACCTCTTCGGAGAGATGGGAAACGATTTCAGGATCGTCTATCCTGCCTGAAATGACTTCCAGCTTTTTTACACCGTGGGCGTTGTCTTTGACGAAAAGATGGCACAGTTTCTTTTCACGATCGTAGATACCTGTGTAGTCGCCATTAACGCCGATAGGCCAGTTCATAGGGCATGAACGGATACCGAGGACATCTTCAATATCCGCCATCAGGTCGAAAGGATTTTTGCCGAAATGGTCGATTTTATTGACAAAGGTGAAAATGGGAATACCCCGGTCGGAACAAACCTTGAAAAGTTTTTTCGTTTGGGCTTCCACGCCTTTCGCCACGTCGATGACCATGACGGCGCTGTCCACCGCCATGAGCGTACGGTAAGTATCTTCCGAAAAGTCTGCATGCCCCGGGGTATCGAGAATGTTGATGCGGCAGCCGTTGTAATCGAATTGGAGAACGGAGCTGGTGACGGAAATGCCACGTTGTTTTTCTATTTCCATCCAGTCGGATACGGCATAGCGGGAGGTCTTTCTTGCTTTGACGGAACCTGCCAGGTGGATCGCGCCGCCGTAGAGCAGGAGCTTTTCCGTGAGTGTCGTTTTGCCGGCGTCAGGATGGGAGATGATGGCGAAGGTACGCCGTCTTTTTATTTCTTCTGAATCAGTCATTTTGCACCTCAACTAACAATACTCGTTTATTATACAGGAAATCGGAGGATAAGGTAAATGTTTTTCGGAACATGGGCAGGAGACATTTTGCGGAGTCTCCTTAGACCGTATTTATGGTCGCATCGGATCTTTTATGGCAAAATCGCGCATGAGGGAAATCATGGATTCGTTTGTGAAAAGGAGCGTGAGTTCTTCAGGCGAGGTGATTCTGTCATTTTTTGTTTTCAGATATGTTTCAAAACGGTTTTGCACTTTACGAATGCGGCCGGAAACTTCCGGCATGATGATTTTCTTCCCCGTAATCTGCTCCATGAGGACGCGGATCAGGACGGGACGGAAAAAATATTCCATGAAACATGTCTCAATCCAGTAAGAATGTTTTGTTTTTGCAAAACGCGCTGTTTTTGCCATGAACCGCAGGTAAAGATCGAGTCCGTCATCCACGCCGCTCCAGAAATCGCTGAATGCCGTGTCGTAGCCGCCGTCTTCCTGCTTTTCAATAAATGCAAAGGCATCGGCTTCAATGATTCTGATTTTCTCTTTATTTGGAAATTGAGGCAGTATGTTTCTTTTAAAAAGGGAAATGACATCGCGGTTCATTTCCACGACGGTTACTGATTCCACTTCTTCTTTTTCTGATGTCATGAAGGCGTAGTATCCGAGCCCCAGGCCGTAGGTGATTACTTTTCCTTTTGCTGCTTCAATGTCTTTTTCCATAGAACGGATTTCACTGGGGACGACGCTCATCCACACGCGGTTGTTTTCCAGGATGACAGGGAAGGTCATCCGTTCTTTGAAGAACCCCGCTTCCCCGTAGAGGAAAGGGTTTTCTTTTTTGTAACGGGGGAAGGTCTGGAAAAATTCATAAGGAAGATAATCTGCTGTGGTAAGAGCGATGCAGTTTTCCTTGTCGGAAGAAATATGGATTCGTTCGTAGTACGGATTCTTTTTCACCGTACTTCTGTCTTGGCAGGTGAGCTGCCCCATGGCCGTCTCCATCATCAAATCGTATAAACGGCTGGGATCTTTTGCTTCGGTGAGATCTGAGTAAGGGAGGAGGGCCTCTTTGTTTTCATAGAGCGAGGTAACTGCTTCTTCCACGACATCGCCGAAGGCAAGGTCCGTGACACGTGCCATAAAGGTGTCGCGCGGAGATGTTTCCGGGGACATGAGCCAGTCTTCATCCACATTCTGCAGGTACAGGCGGTCTTTTATTTCCGAAAGGATGATGTCGTTTACGGTTTCTGCCAGAAGAAATTTGTGCCACAGTACAGCGGCAGCGTTTTTTATGTTTTCGTTCTTCAGTATGTCCATCATATGCTCCTCTTTATATTCTTTGCCTATTATACAGAGATTTCTGCTTTCCTTCCATGCACAGTTTTTCATGAGGATTTTCTTTGGAAAATATTCTAAAAATATATGTAAAATGCTATAATATCTGCAAAGTCTGTGAAATTCAGCGAAGGGGTGAAGGCATGGCTCGCGTAAAAGGCGCCAAACGATGGAATGAAATATCATCTTCTCAGTGGCTGTCGCTTTTTGCCGACCCTGCAGTTATGTCGGACCTGATGATGACGATTATTTCTTCTCTGTACCATGCGCCTGATTACACAGACAACGCGAAGCATATCGCCGATACTCTTTCTATGGAATACCGCGCGTTGAATGCGGCTGTCGGGTGGGCAGGAAATAAAATCCGTGACCGTTACGAAAGCGGGGCTTTTTTTGAAGAACCGGCGCGGACGGCAGAAAAAAAGAAAGTGCCGCCTGCCGTGGAAGCGGAAAAGGAATTTACCCTTACCGCGGAGGAGGCGGTGTGGGGGAAAGCTCTGTCGGAAATGGCGCCGTGGCAGTATATTTTTGACGGGGAAGAAGATGAGTATGGCGCGTATCTTTGGATACTGAAACCGGAGATGGCTGCAGCTTTCCGCGAATTGGAAGAAGCGGAAGTGTCAGCGGAAAAATCTGTCCGTGAAGCCCTGGCGGCGGATATTTCCTCTTTCGGTACGGAAGGGAATCTTTTCTCTTCCACCGCTGATGAAACAGTAGAGAAGATACGGAAGGTTCTTGAGGAAAGAAGCCGTTTTTTCCGCAAATCACTTTCCGAAAAAGCGGAATGCTGTGTCTGCGGGATTCGCCGCCTGTCTCTTTTGAAAGCGGTGCCTTACGGAGAAGGCGGTATGAAACATAAAGGACTGGTTCTTTGTCCGATTCATGCGGCGCTTTTTGCCGCACATCTTATTTCTTTCAGCGACCGGGGAAAAGTGCTTGTGTCTCCATCGGTGACGGAAGCAGAAAAAGAACAATTTGGTCTTACGAAGGGAATGGACGCGCGGTATGCTTTCAGCAGAAGGCGCATGGCGGTCCATCGCAGAATTTTTAATCAGAAGGGACGGAAAGAAAAATGATCTTATCCGGTAAAGAAATCGCCCGCCACATAGGTGAGGAAATCGTGATCACGCCTTTTAATCCGAAGCGGCTGAATCCGAACAGCTACAACCTGACACTGGCTGATGAACTCATGGTGTACGACAATTATGAATTGGACATGAAAAAGAAAAATACAGGACATCTTTTAAAGATCCCGCAGGAGGGCTATGTGCTGGAGCCAAATAAGCTTTACCTGGGCCGTACCCATGAATATACGAAAACCACCTGTTTTGTTCCGATGCTGGAAGGCCGTTCTTCAGTGGGGCGTCTTGGGCTCTTTATTCACGTTACTGCAGGATTTGGGGATGTCGGATTTTCAGGCTACTGGACACTGGAAATGTTCTGTGTCCAGCCGATCCGTATTTACTCGGGTGTAGAAATCTGCCAGATTTATTTCCATACGGTATTGGGAGAGGCGGAGAAATATATAAGCGGCAAGTACCAGAATAATCAGGGGATCCAGCCGAGTTTACTTTACAAGGATTTTGAAAAGTAGTATACTATTATTAACTTTACAGCACTTCGAGCGAAGACGCTTGCAGCAGACGTTTGGGTTTCCATGCGCTCAGCTGCTTTTTTTATTCCGGAGAGATAAAGAATAGTTTAGCAAGTCCCGGCGGAATAAAATGGCTACAGATAACGTACACGAAGCTGCCGTATCAAAGAGGAATTTTCCAAGGAGGTCTAAGGCTATGAAAAAAGTAATGAAGAAAATGCTTATCGCAGGAATGGCCTGTGTATGCGGTGCGGCGCTGCTGGCAGGATGCGGCGGTGACAGCGGTTCCAAAAGCGGCGGAGAAAAGCAGTTCCTGAATATCGCGACCGGCGGTACCGCAGGGACGTACTATCCGCTTGGCGGCGCTCTTGCTGAATTACTGAATAACAATATCAAGGGCATGAACGCTTCCGCCCAGTCCACCGGAGCGTCTGTGGCAAATGTAAATATGCTCAAAGATGGTTCTGTCGATCTGGCTTTCATCCAGAATGACATTGCTTACTACGCGGTCAACGGTTCTGAAATGTTCAAGGATAATAAAGTGGCCGGCCTCCGGGGTCTTGCGGCGCTTTATCCGGAAACGATCCAGTTCGTGACCACGGCTGATAAAGGGATCAAATCCATTGCGGACCTGAAAGGCAAGAAAGTTGCCGTTGGTGCGGCAGGCTCCGGTGCGGAAGCAAATGCCCGCCAGATTTTAGCCGCTTACGGTATTACTTATGATGATATTGATGAACGTTTCCTGTCCTTCGGCGAAGCGGCCGATGCGCTTAAAGACGGCAACGTAGATGCAGGCGTCGTTGTAGCGGGGTTCCCGACTGCCGCCATTCAGGATCTGGCGGCCAATAAATCTGCGGCTATTATCAATATCGACAGCGATAAAGCAGATGAACTGATGAAGAAATATCCCTACTATACGAAGGTAAGCATTCCGAAAGGCACTTATCCCGGGCAGGAAGAAGATATTCATTCTGTTGCCGTTAAATGTGTTGTCGTTACTACCGACAAGATGGATGACAAACTGGGCGGTGAAGTAGTCAAGGCGATTTATGAACATCTGGACCGCATGAAAGCCGCTCATGCCGTGGGCAAGTATATTACAAAAGATACCGCCCTTGACGGTATGTCCATTCCCATGAATGCGGGCGCCGAACAGTATCTGAAAGCCAAGTAGGGAAATGGCTGAAAGTTCCATAAGACATGGAAAAGAGTGGATGGCGCCGGGGCAGGAAACCGTTGTCATTCACTCCTTGTGTCTGCAGGAAGGATCATTTTATTATCATAAAGGAAAGGAGCGGCTTTTGCCGCATTGCCATGATCAGGAAAAACAAGGGCGGCCGGCTTGAAAACGTTATCGCCTCTGTGGGGATCGTCATTACTGTCTGTATTGCCGTCTTTGGCTACTATATCAGAACGCCGTACCTTTACGGACAGACTTCCGACGGATTTCTTATCCGGCAGGAAGTGGAAGCGGGGACGCCGGTGACTTTGGCGTACCGCCATTCCGTACAGAAAACGATGATTTACGAATATCTTGCAGTGAATGAAACGGAAGACGGTCTTATTTTGAAATCGACAAAGTACCAATCCATGGGGGTGGGACTGCCTTTTTCGAAAGAAGACGGTGAATTCCGGCAGGAAGGGGAATGGTTCATCATGGATAAAATGAACCGCCGCTGTCCGGAATTGTCCATCCGGAACGGCGTGACCAATGATGAACACATTATCGTGGGCGATAAAGACTATGCGCTGGCAGAACTCATGCCTCTTGAAAAAGAACTTCATCTCTATGTGGCGCCGTTATGGAAGGCTTACTGGATGAAAAAAGAAATAAGGAGTTGATTATATTGGCCGATTTGGAGAAAAAGGAAAATCCTGCTGTGGAAAAAGGTATGGATGACCATCTGCAGAAGAAACTGAAAGAACTGGATAAAGAATCAAATACGATGGAATACAGTGGCACGTGGGCGAAAGTGATCGCTGTCATCTGTATCTGTTTTTCTCTTTTCCAGATTTATACCGGTTTCTTCGGCGCACTGGACGCTATGATCCAGCGGTGTATCCATCTGTCTTTCGGTATTTCTCTGGTATATCTCTTATGCCCCACTAAACGGGAGTGGATTCGCGGCGGAAGTGTGCATCCCGTCGATTTGGCACTTGCTATCATCGCGGCGATTCCACCGATTTACATTTTGGTGAATTACCAGCAGCTTATTTTGCGGGCAGGAACAGTGACACCTGTGGATACGTTCATGGGAGTGCTGGGGATGCTTATGGTTATCGAGGCGGCGCGCCGTATTGTAGGCCTGCCGATTGTTATTGTAGTACTCTGTTTCCTGGCTTACGGTTTCTTCGGCCGTTATATGCCCGGACCTCTGGCACACCGCGGGCTCACCGTGAACCAGATGGTCGGGCACCTCTTCTATACTACGGAAGGTGTCTTCGGTATTCCCATGGGCGTATCATCCACCTTTATTTTCCTTTTTATTCTTTTTGGGGCGTATCTTGAAAAAACAGGGCTTGGAAAATTCTTTATTGATATCGCCAATGCCATTGCAGGCTGGGCGTCGGGCGGTCCTGCCAAAGTGGCGGTTATTTCTTCTGCCCTGCAGGGAACGATTTCCGGTTCATCCGTAGCGAACGTTGTCGGATCCGGTTCTTTTACCATCCCCATGATGAAGAAATTGGGATATCATAAAAACTTTGCGGGAGCAGTAGAAGCGGCAGCCTCTACCGGCGGACAGCTCATGCCTCCGGTCATGGGCGCGGCGGCGTTTCTCATGGCGGAATTTGTCGGCATTCCTTACATGGAAGTCGTGAAAGCGGCTATCGTGCCTGCGGTACTTTACTTTCTCGGCGTATTTTTGGGCGTTCATTTTGAAGCGAAGAAAAATAAGCTGAAAGGGACGCCGAGAAATGAACTTCCGCCATGGGTTAAGATTATGAAAGAAGAGGGGCATCTGGCAATTCCGCTGATTGCGATTATCGGGCTGCTTGCTTCCGGGTACACCCCGATGAAAGCGGCACTGGCAGGGATCATTATTTCCATTGCCACCGCCATGCTCCGCGCGAATACACGGATGGATTTCAATGATATTATTGACGGTCTGGTTAAAGGCGCCCGCGGCGCTTTGGGGGTGCTCATCGCCTGTGCGTCCGCCGGTATGATCATCGGTATCGTGACGAAAACGGGAGTGGGGCTGAAGCTGGCGTCTGCTCTTGTCGATGTGGCGGCAGGAAACTTTATGCTTCTTCTGTTCTGCACTATGATTACATCCCTCATTCTCGGCATGGGCGTGCCTACGACGGCAAACTATGTCATTACATCCACTATTGCGGCACCGGCCCTTATCCAGCTTGGCGTGCCGATTTTGGCGGCGCATATGTTCGTTTTCTATTTCGGCATCATTGCCGATATTACTCCGCCTGTGGCGCTGGCGGCTTATGCAGGAAGCGCTATTTCTGGCGGTGATCCGCTGAAGACAGGGGTAAACGCTTCGAAGCTGGGCATTGCGGCTTTCATTATTCCTTACGTCTTCGTTTTGTCACCGCAGATTTTAGGGATTGATGCTTCCGCCGGCAGCATTATTTTGACCACCTGTACGGCACTTATCGGTATGGCGGGCGTTTCGGCGGCGATGATCGGATACCTTGCGGCAAAGACGAATATGTTTGAGAGGCTCCTGCTTCTTGCCGGCGGCCTTATGCTCATTGATCCCCGTCTCATGACAGATGCGGCAGGCATCGGCATTCTTGTCTTTGTCCTCTTTATGCAGTTTCTGAGAAGAAAGAAAGCGGATGGATAATTTCCTACGGTTCAATCACTCCACGCAAAAACCCGCAGTATGTATTGCGGGTTTTTGTGTACCTTATTTAAGAGGAAGAGATTCTTCTCCCATAAGAATCCTTTCCATATCCTCATCTGCCGACTCCGCCCACGGCAGCCGAAGCTTCGGCTGAATTCCCTCAAGAAGGTGGGGAAAGAGCGAATTGTCTTCCTTGATTTTTTCAGGAACGAAAACGGAAAGGCGGTCAGGCAGGATTTCCAGATCAATAGGGAAGGACGGCCCCTTTTCACCGTCTACATTTGTTATGAGTTCTTCTTCATTGCTGATGGAAATATGGGCTTTTTTTACACCGACCACAGTCAATATTTCCGGCCCCAGCTGGAGGCCTGTGAGAAGTTTCGGAGCTTCACGGATGGTGCGGAGCCATTGGAAATTATGGAAAAGAGCCAGTTTGATGACGCCTTTGTTCCTTTCTTCCGGCGGGACGAGATTGCGGAAGCTGCCTGCCGAATCGGTGAGCATGGCTGCCACCAAAGGGGAAGAAATATGGATATCCGTCCCGTTTTCTTCTCTGATGTGGAAATGGTAAGAATGCTGTTTGGGAAGAGCCTGAAACCCTTTCATAAAGTACGCAAGAGAGCCGAAAAGCGTTTTTTCTTTAATTGTCACTTCGCTGACCGCTTCCGGAATAAGTCCTGCGGCAACGATATTGATGAAGTAGCGGTCATTGATTTTCCCTACATCGATAGTGGTGCGTTTTGCCTGCTCCAGCATCCGTATAGCGCCCTGGGGTGAACGGGGGATATGAAGCGCCCGTGCCAGATCATTCACCGTTCCGAAAGGAATAAAACCGAAGCATGAATCGCTGCGGACAGGAACCATGCCGTTAATGACTTCATTAATCGTACCGTCGCCGCCCATGCAGATGATGTCTTTATTCTTTTCCGCGGCGCGGCGGGCGAAATCTTTCGCATCTCCCGCTTTTTGCGTCAGCTTGATGGAAACGTCGTCATACCGTTTGGAAAGAACAGAAGATAAAAGCGGAATGTACTTCGGCGCCCGTTCCCGTCCCGAGGTGGGATTTACAATGACCAGACAGCGTTTTACGTTTTCCAAAACCAGGTCCTCCTCCTGCAATTTTATTTCTTTACTATTATAGCAGATATAGCAGAAATGTATTTATGGAAAGAGGTGTAAAGGGGTCTTCTTAAAGAAATATTTTCTAAGAGTGTGTCACAAATGTTTGATTACTATAGAGATCCGTGCTGAGATAAATGCATAGGGTTCTTGAGGTATGTTGTAAGTTGTAGTATAATATAACCTGCAATTTGTGTACGGTAAATAAAAGGACGGACCCTTTTACCGGTATAAGGAGGAATATTTTTTATGAACGTAAAAGCAGAAGCACTGGATCAGCACAAGGTACAGCTTACCATTGATGTACCGGCTGAAGTTGTGGTCAAGGGGTTTAAGCAGGCAGTAGCCCGTATCGCCAACCAGGTGAAGATTCCCGGGTTCCGTAAAGGCAAGGCGCCCCGCCGCATTATCGAGATGCATTTCGGCAAAGAAGCTGTTGCCGGAGAAGCACAGGATATTGTTATCAACCAGGCTTTGAATGACGCGATTATGCAGGAAAAACTCATTGCTGTCACCACTCCCGAAGTAAAACAGGAACGTTTTTCTGAAACGGAAGGTGCTGCGTTCACCGCTACTTTTGTTAAACAGCCGAAAGTAAAGCTTGGCGAATATAAAGGACTTTCCGCTAAACATGTAAAACCGGAGATTTCCGATGACCAGGTTATGGCACAGATCCGGCAGGCTGCAGAGCAGAATGCGAGAATGGAAAAGGCGGAAGAAGGTACTGTCCTTAAAAAAGGCGATATCGCCGTTATCGACTTCAAAGGTACCGTTGACGGAAAAGCTTTTGAAGGCGGTGAAGGGAAAACTTATCCGCTGGAAATCGGCTCACAGAGCTTTATCCCCGGGTTCGAAGACCAGCTTGAAGGCCACAAGGCGGGCGATGACGTAACAGTTTCCGTATCTTTCCCGAAAGACTATTTCGTGGATACTCTTGCCGGTAAAGGGGCGGAATTCGCTGTACATATCAATGATGTAAAGCATAAAGTAATTCCCGTTATTGATGATGCTTTTGCCAAATCCGTAAGCCGTCATGAAACACTGGATGAACTGAAGGAAAGCCTGAAACAGCAGATGCAGCTTCGGGCATTCCAGCAGGCGGAAGAAGCTTACCACCAGTCCCTGATTAATCAGGCGGTGGCAAATTCCAAAGTGGATATTCCGCAGGAAATGGTCGATCAGCGCATTGATGAAATCGAACAGGAAGTTAAACTGAATATGGAAGCCCAGGGCATGGACTTTGATAAGTATCTTTCCAACATGGGCAAGTCGGAGGAAGAATTCCGTCAGAGCTACAATAAGACTGCTGAGCAGCAGGTACGCGAAGGCTTGGTGCTTGCGGAAATCGCTAATGTTGAAAAACTGGAAGCGACCAATCAGGATCTGAATATGGAAGTTTACAGCATGGCGCGCCAGTTTAATGCGGAACCGAAAGATGTCATCAAAATCATCAGAGATGAAAACCGCGCGGGGATGCTTTACAATTCCGTACTCCGCAAGAAAGCGGCTGCTTTCATTTACGGCGCGGCGGTAAAGGAAGAAAGTAAAAAAGAAGAAACAGCCAAGAAGACAGAAGCTCCGGCAAAAGAAAAGAAAGAATCTCCGCTGGCTGCAAAGACAGTCAAAGAACTGAAAGCTTACGCTGAAGAAAAGGGTATTGCCCTTGACTCCCGCGCAAAGAAAGCGGACATCATCGCTACGATCGAAGCGGCTGAAAGAAAGTAATCCGTTCAACTTCATACAATGAATTTTATTTCATAACCTAAAGAGGCGCAGGCATGTTCCGCGTCTCTTTGTTGATGTATGAAAAAGAAATATAGAATTTTATCGTTATAAATTGTAAGATTGTGGTACAATTAGAAAGTACAAATAGTATTTATGAGAAAGGATGTTTATCTATGCCTTATGTGCCGATTGTTGTGGAACAGACCTCTCATGGGGAACGTTCCTATGATATTTATTCCCGTCTTTTAAAAGACCGTATCGTATTTCTTGACGGCCCCATTGATGATCATACCGCCAACGTGATTATTGCCCAGTTTCTCTTTCTGGAAGCGGAAGACCCCGACAAAGATATCCATTTTTACATCAACAGCCCCGGCGGCGTTGTGACGGCAGGCATGGCGATTTATGATACGATGCAGTATATCCGCCCTGATGTGTCTACCATCTGTATCGGTTCCTGCGCCTCCATGGCGGCCGTACTTCTGACAGCCGGCGAAAAAGGGAAACGCTACGCCCTGCCTCATGCCAGCGTTATGATCCATCAGCCCCTCGGCGGTGCGCAGGGACAGGCGACAGATATTGCAATCCATGCCAAAGAAATTATCCGTCTCCGCAGCGAGCTCAATGGAATCATCGCGGCCCACAGCGGACAGACGCTGAAAACTGTCATGAAAGACACCGAAAGGGATAATTTTATGACTGCTGACGCCGCTTTGAAATATGGGCTCATTGATAAGATCCTTACCAGAAATGAACTGGCCGAGTTAAATGGGAAATCTGAATTAAGCAAGAAATAAGGAGGCTCTGTGGCTAATAAAAATGAACAACCGCCGGTATGCAATTTCTGCGGACGGTCGGGAGACGAAGTCGAAAGACTGATTGCGGGACCGGGCGTCTTTATCTGCAATGAATGCATTGAAGTCTGCCGGAACATATTGGAAGAAGAAATGAAAACTTCGAAGAAGAAGAAGGGGCTTCCCGATTTTGAACTTCCGACACCTGAAAAAATCAAAGAATACATGGATCAGTACGTTATTGAGCAGGACGATGCAAAGGTTGCCCTTGCCGTAGCCGTGTACAACCATTATAAACGTATCCGCTATGAAAAAGACGATGACGGTGTGGAACTGCAAAAGTCAAATATCATCATGCTGGGACCTACAGGGAGCGGGAAAACTCTTCTTGCCCAGACGTTGGCGAGGTTTTTGAATGTTCCTTTTGCTATTTCCGATGCGACTACCTTAACAGAAGCGGGCTATGTGGGGGAAGACGTGGAGAATATCCTGCTCCGTCTTATCCAGGCAGCGGATTACGACCTTGAAAGAGCGCAGCGGGGCATTGTCTACATTGATGAAATTGATAAAATCGCAAAAAAATCGGAGAATCCGTCTATTACAAGGGATGTTTCAGGGGAAGGCGTACAGCAGGCCCTGCTGAAAATCCTTGAAGGGACCGTAGCCAGTGTTCCGCCGCAGGGCGGACGCAAGCATCCTAACCAGGAGATGATCCAGCTGGATACGTCAAATATCCTCTTCATCTGCGGCGGAGCCTTTGCCGGCATAGATAAAGTCATCGCCCGCAGAACGACCAGGAGCACGATGGGATTTGGCGCCGATATCAAGAAAGCTGATGAGAAAGACATTGCGGAAGTTCTTCAAAACGTAGAACCTGAAGACCTCCTGAAATTCGGACTTATTCCGGAATTTATCGGCAGACTTCCTGTCATCGTAGCTCTCCACCCGCTGAAAGAAGAAGCGCTTATCAGAATCCTGTCGGAACCGAAAAACGCTCTTATCCGACAGTATCAGAAACTTCTCGGCATGGACAATGTAGAGCTTGTTTTTGAGGGGAAAGCGGTTCGTGCCATTGCGAAGAAAGCCATCGAAAGGAATACGGGTGCCCGCGGGCTCCGTGCGATTATTGAAAAGATCATGACAAAAGTGATGTATGAGATTCCCGGAATGAAAGATGTGGTGCGCTGTACCGTTACGGAAGATACTGTTCTCAAAGGCGAACCGCCCCGGCTGGAAAGAAAAAAGAAATGAAATTATAATAAAATATAATATAAATGCGTTCTGCCGTAAGACAGGACGTATTTTTGTTTGAATAGACAGAAGAGTTATCTTCCCTTGCATAGAAGACCGTGTTTACTGCGGTGTTTTTTATTGATTCGGGAGAGGCTTTCATCGAGAAAATGCGAAATGTTTCTTAAAAAATCTGCTTTTTTATCGGCTGTGTGGTAAAATATAAAGAAGTGTTGATTCTTTACAAAGACACTGAATTATAAGATAAGAGGAATTTTTATGAACGAGAATACAGATATAGGAGATGCAGCCGTTTTGACACTGCCTGTCGTAGCTCTTCGCGATATCATTGTTTTTCCCCATATGACAGTGAACCTGGATATCGGGAGAAAAGAATCTATTGAAGCCGTCCGCGCCGCAGGCCGCAGTGACCGATATCTTGCTATGATCATGCAGCGTGATGGAAAAGTGGAAGTACCGCAGGAAGAAGATCTCTACTCCTTTGGCACCGTTGTAAAAGTAAAACAAATGCTCCAGCTGCCCGGCGGCCTCATCCGCATACAGGCGGAAGGGATTTCCCGCATTCGTGTTCACAGCGTCCTGCGAAAAGAAAACTGCTTGGTGTCCCAGGTGGAGGATGTGCCGGAAATCGAGCCGTCGGACGCGCTTCGTGGGGAAGCATACAGAAGGGCCCTTTTGAAATCCTTCTTTGAATGGATTCACAATGCCCAGCAGAATCTTTCGGATGAGCAGATGGAGCAGCTGAAAGCTTCCGACACGCCGGGATACACCGCTGATTTCATTTCTACACAAATGCCTATCAGCCCTGCAAGACGGCAGGCTGTTCTGGAAGAAAACGACGTTATGGAAAGACTTGTTCTTATTCGCCGGTTTCTTGATGAAGAAATACAAATCGGCCGTCTGGAGGCGGAAATAAACGGGGAAGTGCGGAGCCGTATGGAAAAGGAGCAGCGCGATTACTACCTCCGGCAGAAAATAAAGAGCATCCACGACCGCCTCGGCGACGAGATTTCTCAGGATGCGGAAGCGGAAGAATACAGGCAGAAACTCGAAAAAAGCGGAATTCCTGATGAATATAAAAAGAAACTGGAAAAAGAAATTGCTCATCTGGCCACCATGCCGCCCATGATGGCAGAAACTACCGTGGCAAGAAACTATCTGGAATGGATATTTTCCCTGCCGTGGAAAGAAGAAAGCAAAGACCTTCTCGATTTGAAAAAAGCAGCGAAACTTTTGGATGAAGATCATTACGGCCTTGCAAAAATTAAAGAACGTATCCTTGAGTACCTTGCTGTCCGCATCCTTGCTCCGGAAGCAAAGGCGCCTATTATCTGCTTTGTGGGGCCGCCCGGTGTCGGTAAGACCAGCTTTGCCCGCTCTATTGCCCGTGCGCTGGACAAAAAATTCGCCCGTATTTCTCTGGGCGGTATCCATGATGAAGCTGAAATCCGCGGGCACCGCCGCACCTACATCGGGTCCATGCCGGGGCGCTTCATCGAAGCCATTGCCCATGCAAAAACAAAAAACCCCCTTCTTCTTCTGGATGAAATCGATAAAGTGGGCTCCGATTTTCGCGGCGATCCCGCTTCGGCGCTCTTGGAAGCGCTCGATCCGGAACAAAACAAAGCTTTCCACGATAATTACATTGATATCCCCTTCGATTTGTCAAAAGTGTTCTTCGTGGCCACGGCGAACACCGTTTCCACCATTCCGGCGGCACTCCTTGACCGTATGGAACTCATCGAGCTCTCGGGATATACGGAAGAAGAAAAAGTACAGATTGCAAAAAAATACCTCATACCGCGGCAGCGTGAAAGAAACGGGCTGAAAACCGCAGATCTTCATTTTACGGATGCCCTCCTGCGGAAAATCATCAGAAGTTATACCCGGGAAGCAGGCGTTCGTGAACTGGAACGGACCATCGGCGCCCTCTGCCGCAAGGTGGGAAAGAAAATCGTTCTTGCCGATAAAACAATTCCCCCGCTTTCTGCCAGGACACTGGAGGAATATTTGGGACCTGTAAAATTCCTGCCCCTTGCCGAAGAACATGAGTCGCAGGTAGGACGTGTCAACGGTCTTGCATGGACAGCGGCAGGCGGTGAAGTTCTCGATACCGAAGCAATCACCATCAAAGGAAAGGGGAATCTGATCCTTACGGGCCAATTGGGCGATGTCATGAAAGAATCGGCAGAAACTGCATATACTTATATCCGCAGCCGTGCTAAAGAATTAGGGCTTGTGGAAAATTTCTATGAAACGCTGGATACCCATATCCATCTTCCCGAAGGCGCCGTGCCGAAAGACGGACCTTCCGCGGGGATTACCATGGCCACTGCGATGGCATCCGCTTACACCGGACGGAAAGTCAGAGGCGATACCGCCATGACAGGCGAAATTACCCTCACAGGCGAAGTCCTTCCCATCGGCGGAGTGAAAGAGAAAGTTCTTGCCGCCAGCCAATTCGGGATCAGGCAGATCCTGCTTCCTGAAAAGAATAAAAGAGATATGGAAGAAATACCGCAGTCCGTAAGAAAAAAATTGGAATTTATCTACGTGAAAAATGTGGATGATGTCTTGGCGCATGCCTTGATGAAATAGAGGAACGGACATGGCTGAAATCAAAGACAAGAAAAAGTTTCACATCTTCTCTGCTGCCTATATAGGGTCAACGGTGAAGACAGGGGAATATGGCGGAAAAAAAGAAATCGCTTTTATCGGGCGGTCAAATGTGGGAAAATCTTCTCTCATCAACTCTTTAAGTGGTATGAGAAAGCTTGCCTACGTCAGCCGTGAACCGGGAAAAACGAGAACCATCAACTACTATGCTGTACAATCCAGAAGAGATACAGGCAGTGGAGAAGAACGGCAGGAGTGGTACCTTGTCGACCTGCCCGGTTATGGTTTTGCGAAAACAAGCCAGGCGAATCGTGATTCCTGGAGCGGTTTTATTGACGAATACATCAGGAATTCGGAGAACCTCGTTATGGTAGGGCTTCTTGTGGATTTGAGGCATCCCGGTCTTCCCATCGATTTGAAAGCTTACGAATGGCTGAAAAAAATTGCGCCGGGCCTCCAAATCATCGGGACAAAAGCCGATAAAACAGGGAAAAATGAAATGAACAAAAATCTCCGCATATTGGAGAAAACCTTTCCTGCGGACACAGCTCCCCTTGCCTACTCATCACTGTCCGGCACGGGGCGGGATAAGCTCCTGGCACTCATTGAAGAAAAAATCTGCAGGTGACCTATGAAAAAAATTATTTTTGCGGCAATCTGTCTCCTTTCTTTCAGACTGACAGCTGCTGCCTACAATACCTATGCGCCGAATTCCTGGGATACTGTAAAAAAAGAAGCCTGGGACTATCAGGCCGTTTACGATCTTTGCGAAAAAGGCCGCGCACCGGACTATGACAGAAACTTTTTCAACCGGGGAAGCCTTACCAGGTATGAACTTGCCTCCGTTCTGAAATATTCTCGAAGCGGAGAAAAAAGGGGCTGCTTTTACAGAGGAAGAGAAGAAAAAACTTATTCGTCTGAAAAAAGAATATGCCCGTGAACTGGATGCTCTCGGGTACAGGGATGAAAAAGAAAAGAAAGAGCCCGTTGTTGAAATCGGGGGTGATGCCAGAGTTCGCTGGACAAAAGGCGAAGAGAACGACGCCCGTATCCGTACAGGGGCAAAATGGAATATAGGGAACTCTACCTATATTCAGGGACAGGGAAGTATTAACTCATAAGAGATAAAAAGACAGTGGTGGAATGCCACTGTTTTTTCGTGTCTTTGGCTGCCAGTCATTAGTATAAACTGTGAGCTGGGAAAGCTATAAGCCGGGGACTGGAGGGGGGCAACCGGAAGATATAAGCCTGTCTGCTAAGCGTCATCTTGAGCCGTACGAAAGATCTGCGGTCGTGGTGAGGAAAGCGATAAGCTGTCATCGAAAGTAATAGATTCTTCACTCCGTGTCATGTTGCCATTTCCACGTCTTTCCCACAAGGCATTCTTGCCTCTGTTCAGAATGACAATTGGAGAAAAAGGCATCATAATGAGGTAAACGTTAAGCGTCATCCGAAAGCGAATGTGAAGGATCTATGACCATGGTAAGGAAAGCGGTAAGCTGTCATCGAAAGTAATAGATTCTTCACTCTGTGCCACTGTCCCATTTTACGTTTTTCGCACACAGCATTCTTGCCCCGTTCAGAATGACAGCGGACGGTAAGGTGTCATCCTGAACGAATGTGAAGGATCTGCTGCCGTGATGAGAAAGACGGAAATCAGGTTCTCTCTTATCATTTGATTCACTATGATATGCGAGTATCCTCCGCCACTGACGTGGTTTCCTCCTTTACAAGCAAGGAAGCGTCTTGTCTGCCATATTTAAAAGCATTTAACACGAATCGGTGTTTAGAAAAAGAGGTTCTAAGAGGAAGAATAGGGAAATAAAAAAGCCCTGTTGTTTGACAGGGGGCTTTCGATGTATCACCGTACATTTTGTGGCGGAATCTTTATACCTATTTGCTAATAGCCGCTTTCCGCTATTTATTCACCGCTTCGTTCAGCTTTTCGAAGTAGAAGTGCATATTGGCTGTGAGGTCGTCGCTTTCTGTGAGAAGGGCGCCGCCTACGAGGAAGATGGCATCCGAACCGTAGACTTGTACCATTTTTTTAAAAAGCTGCCATTTCATGCCGCCGCTGGGAACAGGGAAGATAGAGCGGAGCCCGCCCATTTCTGTTTCCGTACCGTCGCAGATTTTCCGGCATACTTCTTCGGTGAAAGGAAAGCGTCCGCCGAAGCTGGTGAATATGGCGGCATCGGCGCCTGCCAGGCGGCTGAACTGGCCGTAGCAGCAGAAGGGGGAAATGCCGGAATCCGCACTGAGGACAAGAGGGCCGGAGAAACAGGGGTGGAGGAAGATGGGCAGATGGAAGTCGGGAGCGGAGGAGAGTTCTCTGATGATGGAGAGTCCCAAAAGCCCCGGAGCTGCCATGATGCCGCCGGCGCCTAATTCCTGCGCGGTCATGGCACGTTCAAGAAATTCCATGCTGTCTGCGGTACAGTTCGCAATGTAAAGGGAGCGGCCTCCTGTTTTTGCATTGGCGTTATTCACGCTGTCTATGCAGGCCTTTACTCTGTCTTTGAAAGGAGCGTAGGATTGATTGAAGAGGCTGTGGTCGTCTTTAATGAGCGGACAGCCGCCAAGGGCAAGTTTATAGGCGGTTTCTCCGAAGTCTTTTGCACTTCTTCCGAGAGGTTTCAGTGCTGACATGAGAATGGGGCCTTTTTCAATACCGCAAAGCTCACGGATACCCTGCCGCCCGAATTTCGGACCGGGATAGTGGCGGTACATGCTGTCGGGAAGCTCAAAGGACATAAGGCGGATGCCCGGCTGGAGGCTTGTATTTCCGAAGAGCATGTTCATGAGTTCTGTCATTTCTCCTTCGACGGTGTCGGGACTGTAGGAGATGATGGCGTAGTAGGAGCCGGGGTCCGCTTTTTTCAGGTCTTCAATCTGGCCGATGACGGAGTCTTCAATCCAAGTGTTTACAAAGAGTTCGTCAGGGCATTCTACAGTTTGTTCCACAGCGATGCCGCGGGCGATTTTTTTCGCTTCGGCATAGTCGTCTGCCGCGATTCGATAGGTGGCGGTAAAGCGGGAGGAATGTCTCAATGCGTCATTTAATTCGTTAAAGAGTTCACTTTCAAAAAAGGGGTTTGATGCCATTCAATATACCTGCTTTCCTTAGTTCTTTTTGATTTCGCGGGATACTTCCGGGCGGCTTTTCTCAATTTTCTCTGTGCTTCCTGTGTCACCGGAAAGCCAGTAGAGGGGTCTGTTTTTTGATTCTTCATAAATGCGTCCTATATATTCGCCGATGATACCGAGGCCTACAAGGTTGACGGCGCCAAAGAAAGAAACGAGGATGGTAAGGGTTGTCCAACCGGGAACGACGGCGCCTGTGAGGTAGGCGTAAAGAACATGAAGTATCAGGATGATGCCTGCGATACCTGCAAAGATGCCTGCGTAAAAAGCGGCACGAAGGGGGGTGGTAGAGTTGGTGAGGATACCATCTACGGCAAAGTGGAGCATTTTCCTCATGTTAAATTTGGATACGCCTGCATGTCTTGCCGGCGCCTCAAATTTGACGCTGGCGGTTTTAAATCCAAGCCCGCCCACGATGCCGCGGATGAAGCGGCTGTGTTCACGGAACTTAAGGAAAACGTCCAGTGCTTTTCTGTCCATGAGACGGAAATCGGAACCTCCTGGAAGGACAGGGGTCTTTGAAATGGAATTGATTATGGTGTAGTATCCCGCAGAGGTGATTTTCTTTATGAGTCCTGCGTCTTCGGTGGCGGTACGCACGGTCTGGACGATGTCATATCCTTCTTTCCATTTTCCGATGAGTGTGGGGATAAGGGCGGGAGGATGCTGCATATCGCCATCCATGGTGATGACAGCGTCGCCGCGGGCGAAGTCCATGCCGCAGGTAATGGCGATTTGGTGCCCAAAGTTGCGTGCAAAGGTAAGCGCCCGTACATGAGGGTCTTTTTCCGCAAGACCGCAGATAAGTTCATTGGTGCGGTCGTGAGAGCCGTCGTCCACATAAATCAGTTCATAGGCCATACCCGTTTCTTCCATGACACGGGTGACGGCATCGTGAAAAAAAATGACATTGTCTTCCTCGTTGTACACCGGGGTGACGATAGAAATCATAGGATAACTCCTTTTACATACAATACAGATGGTACTATTATAGCACAGCATGCTTTTTGAAGAGGCGGAAGTCTCCGCAGCACTTTTTGACTTGGCGTGTATGTTCTGGGCGCGGCAGATGAATAAAGGAGTGGCGTCCCCTTGTGGCTATAGAATGGAATGCAGATTTCTGCCGATATATTTTCCTTGAAAAAATGTAAATGACAATTTTTGCTTAAGGGAAACAAAAAAGAACATGCCAATCGGGGCATGTCCAGGTATTTCATGAAATATTTTTATTGCGGGAGCGATCAGTTTCTTGCGTGGCCGGAATTAACGATAGCGATTCTATAGTCGCGGCCGCTTTGGGTATTTACGTCGGAAGCGCTTACATTATAGGTTTTCTTTGATTTGCGGGGCTTCCTCCGGCTTTGCCGCTGTTTCGTCATAGACGGGGATGTCCGTATTTGTCCTGGTTGGCGAGGGCGATGCGGTAGTCGCGATGGTCAGCGTGGGCGATGCCTGCAATGGTGAGTGCCGCTGCGGACAGAAAAGCGATTTTTACCAATGTTTTCATAAATAGCCTCCTTATTTTATAACCGGGAATTTCATCCCATAATTTGTAACTTAATTATATAATAGTTCTCCCGTTTGTGTCACGTGCGAATAAATGTGTATATTAAAACCCCCCTTCCGGGGAAGAAGGGGGGAGGGTATGGGAGTACCCTTTTTAGAGAGAGGTGAATCATAAAATAAAATCAATAATGGAGTAAAGTATGAAAAATAATGGAGTAAAGAATGAACATAAAATCAATACGTGTAGAAGAACGGATCAGCTATGGCTTTTCCCATCACTGCACTTCATGATCTTTGTGATGCCAGCCATGTTTGGGAGTATATTTCTCATGTCTGGATACATCGCTGTCATGTTTCTTGAGCAGATAGGGACAGCTATTATCTGTACGGCTCTCATGTTTCGACACCTTTTTGCCATGTCCGGCCGGCGGGAAGCGGTTATTATCGGGGTCTTTCATCGGCTTCCATCCGTCCTTTCCATGCCTTTCCCGAGATTCGGGGCTGCCATTGCAGAGCCGCCATTCTTCTTCTGCATCACCTCCTTTCATGGGTTGATGATCAGACTTCTTTATACAGGGAGACTCTTGCTTTTGGGAAAAAATCTTCCTTTCCGGGACAGCAGATGCCCCTGATTGGAACAGAGAGAGTCGGTAATCCCGCATTTGCGGTGGTTCTTCCGCCGCAGCTATGTTGCCGGAGAGGGAAAAGGCTCCGGTAGAAATTGTAAGCCCGATCACGAAAAGAATTGCATGGTTTTTGATAGTTCTCATTTAAGGCTTTTCCTCATTTCTGTACGGCCGGAGGGATGTTGCCTTCCACCGGTGGTACTTTTGACTGAGTATCCGGCATGTCCTTTTTGTTATTTTCCGGGGTTTTCTTCATAGAATCTTTTTTTGGCATCTGTTTCTTTTGATTTTTCTTTCAACGTATTATCCGGGGCTGGATTTTTCTTTTCATCCGCTTTATCTTGCTTATCAGGCGTTTCTTCTTTGATAATCCGGATATCTTGGACATCTTTTCCCGGCTGATTCATTTGTTTGTCTGTATCCTGCCGGATGCCGTTTTTCTGCTGGGGCAGGTCAAGGAAAAAAGCCTGTGAAGGATGTATCATCAGGAATGTGGCACCGATTGAGAGACAGGAAGCCACGATAAGTGCTAATTTTGTATGTTTTTTCATAATTTAGAATTCTCCTTTGCAACAATATTTATGAATGGAATAGCTATATATAAAATCAGCCCGGGCCAGACATTTCCGGAAATGCCCGATATCCGGGCAGATGAGCCGATTTTATCCTTCTATGGGAAGGTACTTTTTGCTGCTCTGTTTTTAGGGGCGCCTGTCTGGAGGCGATATTCTTTCATGATGTTCTGTCTTTCCGGGCGGCAGGGAACGATTTCCTCCGGGGGGAGGCGTCTTTCCCTTATTTTCCAAATGCTCGGAAATCTGCCCGCGGTTATCCCATGTCCACTGGCGGTAAGCCGCGATATCATTGATGATGAAAGATACAATGGTCACCATGAGTGAAAGGACTGCCAGGACTATGGATACGACTATCTTATTCATTGTATTTACCATCCTTTTCTGAATCGTCTGCCTGCGGCATAGAACCGGACGGAGAATCTTGCTTTCTGTTCAGCTTCTTGCTGTTATGAAACTTTCTGCCCAACGTCCCCATGAAGAAGATGGAAAGACTGGCAAAACATCCGGTTGCCCCCAGACCGACCATGGTCAGCGGGTGGAGTCCCGGTAAGGGATCCGCATCCATAATGGGAGTAAAATGCATAGATAATAGATAAATGGTAAGCAGCGTGGCCGCGAAAAGGAATATGGACAGAACCGTACAAAGGGTAAAAAATGCTTTGGCAAGGACAGATGCTGTTGCACTGGCAGCGTCCGGAATGTGAGGGCTGACTTCATTCCATGTCTGCTGCATCTTTTGCTGTGCTTTGTCGGCCAGGTATTCTGCATTGTCAGAAATTTTTTCCATTTTCGTTTTTTCGCTGACGATGCCTTCGGATTGGTAAGATGCATAAATATCTTCCGGGTGCCCCAGTTCTGCTGCAATCTGCGCATCAGACAGACCCCGTTCTCTGGCTTCTGTGAAATGGGCTTTGTAATCGGATAGAATTTCTTCCACATCCTCTGGTTTTACCTTACGGAAGTAGTACCGCAGAAGATCTAAAAACTCTCTCTCATTCATTAGGTTCTCCTCCTTCGGTGAGAAGCATATTGACTGCTTTTGTAAAATCAGACCACTCTCTTACCGATTCGATATATTCAGTACGGCCGGCCTCGGTAATTTTATAATACTTTCTCGGCGGTCCGTTATGAGATTCGGCCAGGTAGGTATCTACAAGGCCGTCTTTTTTAAAACGGTTCAGCAAAGGGTAGATAGTTCCTTCTGACATTTCTATATATTTGGAAATCTCGCTAACGAGTTCATATCCATAGAAATCCCTCCTACGCAGCATGGACAAAACAACGATTTCCATGACGCCCTTTTTCAGCTGAATGTTCATAGTCCTTCCTTTCAGATGGAAATATATTAGTAACACATTTCCGGAAGAATTAACTTCGGGTTATGAATACTATAACACACGATACTCTGTAATGCAAGGTACTGAATGATATTGAATATAAAACGTGCGGTAAAATCAGAGGAAATTAAGATTTTGACGTTCTGTGATATTGAATGATTCCGGATTTCCATAGCTCCGATATTGGTGAAAGTGGAGAATGGAAAGTACGCGGTTTTGAATGTAAAATAGTGTGAACGATGCGCCGTATTTGCGAAAGTGTGAAGGACTTGCCAGTCATGACTTTTGGCCGCAGTGCAGGAAGGCGGTTATGAAATGGGGGGCTGTGAAAATATTTTTGTTTGAAATAAAATCGATGGTTGACAGAAGTGTTTGAAGTCTGTATGATAACTTTAATTTAAAAATGAAAAGCGATGAACGGAAAAAAGTCATGTTTCTGAGATGACAGAGAGCCGGTGGCAGGTGGAAACCGGTATGAAGGATATGTCGAACTCTTCCGCAAGCTCCTCGTTGAATCAAGTAGATGGAGGCGTCATCCACGTTACGGACAGGAGCCATAAGTATAATGCAGGGTGGTACCGCGATGAATTCGCCCCTGTCCGATTTATTCGGGCAGGGTTTTATATTACCCGGAGGCAGAGCGATAAATGCAAGGTGGTACAGCGCTATGCGCCCTTGTCTGAGTATTTCAGGCGGGGCGCTTTTATTTTACTTATGGACATGAGTGATAAATCAGGGTGGTACCGCGCGGGAGCGCCTCTGCATGGATATTTTCCATGGAGGCGTTTTTTGTTTTCAAATCAGGAGGTCAAAATGAATTTCAGTAAAGCAATGAAAGCAGCAGTAATCATTTTTACAGGCGCAATAGCAGCGGCAGGTCTTACTGCCTGCGGCGGGATAAAGACAGCGGCTGATTCTCCGTCAAAGGGCGGCGTGAAGATCGGATTCATCGCGGCGCTTACCGGCGGGGCAGCGGCATACGGCAAGTCCCAAGAGGAAGGAATCCGTATGGCTGTAGAAGAAATCAATCAGAAAGGGGCGATACCGATTGAGCTCTTTGTGGAGGACTCCAAAGGGTCTCCGTCCGATGCCATGAATGTGACAAAGCGGTTAATCCAAAAGAAGGCGGCGGTGATTATCGGGCCGATGACATCGAATGAGGCAAAAGCGGCAGGACCGATTATACAAAATGCTAAAATTCCCTCGTTGGAAATATCGGTTACTGCGGAAGGAATTACGGAAATCGGCGATTATATTTTCAGAAATTCCGTACCCGAGTCGATGAATATTCCCCAGACGGCAAAAAAGACGCACCGGCTTTTAGGGTACGAGACGGCGGCGATTCTCTATGCCCATGATAATGAACAGCATGTGACGGCGCAAAAGTATTTCCGAAAGACACTGGAAGAGGAAGGGGTCAAGATTGTGGATGTGGAAACCTTCGGCAGCAAAGACAGCGAGTATTCCGCCCAGCTGACGAATATAGAGAACGCAAAACCGGACGTGGTTATTGTGTGCAGTTATTATCAGGAGGGAGCACGGATTTTAAAAAAGATGCGTGAGATGGGAATGAACCAGCCTGTTCTCGGGGATAACGGCTTTGTATCCCCCGAACTGGGAAAGATGGCGGGCGCCGCCGCGGATAATGTGTATGTGTCATCTATGTGGTCAGCGGCAAGAGATACGGCAGTAACAAAGACGTTTGTGGAGAATTATACGAAAAAGTATGGACATGCACCCGACCAATTTGCCGCTGCTGCTTATGACGGCGTGTACATGGCAATGGATGCGGTACAGCGGGCCGGTTCCGTGACAGATACAAGGAAGATTCGTGATGCCATGGCGGCGATGAAGGGGTTTAACGGTGTCTGCGGTACATTCAGCTTTGACGCCAAACGTGATCCTGTAGTGGATCTGGTTCTGCTGAAAATGGAAGACGGTGTGTTCTTGGCGGTCGGGAAACAATCATCATGAAAATAGTTTCCTGCGGGTAATCCGATGCAGATTCGAACTGAAGATACAGGGGATCTGCAGGGGTGGTTTTTGGTTTGTTTTTCTCTATGGTATACTGAAAAACGAGAATTTCTACTATAGTTAGGAGGTATTATGGGAATTTTAAGAATAGTTTGTCTTCTTGTTTTTTCTCTGCTTCTGTCACTTGGGAATGCATCGGCGGCGGGGTGGACGGCAGGGCCCGGTCTTACTCCTTCGGATGATTTTCCTTTATTTAAAACGGTGGAAAAACGGCTCGGGCTGAGTACGGCGAAAATTCCGCACAGCGGGAAAGAGCTCCCAATAGAATTGCGCGTATTCTTTAATGAAGAAATGGACAGGGCGGCAGAGCGGTACCTGCAGGCTTTGAATAAGGAAAGCAGCCATCGCCTGTCCGGCTGGATGGACTGGCAGGCCGGCACAGTAAAACCTTATGTGAGTGTGGTGCTTTTGGAAACGATGACCTATGAAGGAGGGGCGCATCCTCTGAATTATGTAAAAGGAATTACTCTAAACGCCACGGGAAAGGTGGTGACGCTTGCCGATCTGAAGACGGCCATGCCTTCTCTTTCCGTAGAAGCGCTTCGGGATGCGGCAGCCAGGGAATGCACAGCCCGGCACATTTCTACAGAAGAGGCGGAGAAAATCACAGAATTCCCGAAAGAATTCTATATAGGGAATAACGGCCATTTGTATTTCATTTTCCAACAGTATGATATCGCACCCTATTCGGAGGGGTGGATCATGGCGGATATGGGGTTATTTCCTTTCTGACGCTGTAGGGGGGTAAAGGAATCGCCTGCAGAGGATTCGTTTCTTTTTTACGTCGGTGCTATAATCAGAGTGATTCCCGTAGATGTACGTGGAATTAATAAACTTTTATTTGAGGAGGAAGTATGAAAAAAACAGCAATGCTTTTGACAGCGTGTCTTTTGGCCGCTTCTTGTATGATAATCCATGCGGAAGAACCGTTTCATCGTTCCATCACCGTGACGGGGACGGGCACAGTGACGGCAAAAAATGACATGGCTACGGTGAATTTATCTGTACAAACGATGGCCCGCGATGCCAAAGCAGCTGCCCGTGACAACGCGGATATCATGACGGCGGTGCGAAGCGCAGTTCTTGGAGCTGGCGCGACGGCGGATCATATCGAAACGATGGGGTATAATCTGTATCCGAACAACCAGTATGATGACAAAGGCCGTATGAAATCTACCGTATATGAAGCGGATAACCGTATGAAGATTGTCCTCCATAATTTGGATCAGACGGGCAAGGTAATGGACGCGGCGATTAACGCGGGTGCGAACCATATCGACAGTGTGATATTTTCTGTGAGGAATGAACAGGAATACAGGGATGAAGCTCTCCGCCGCGCGGTGGCCGATGCGAAACGGAAAGCGGACGTTATTGCAAAGACTCTTGGCCGGCCGGTAGTGAACATCATTTCTGTCGGCGAAAACCATACGGAGATCATGCCGCGGTATGCCATGAGTATGAAAGCAGCCGGTGACAGCATGGTGGAAAATGCGGCAACTCCCATGGAAGCGGGAACAGCAGATTTTGAAAGTCATGTGACAGTGGTTTTTGAGATTGTGTGATTTTTACTTCTAATATAATTCCTATATAATAATGTGAAAAATAGACTGTAAGAACCCCGGGGGAAGGCTCTCGGGTTTCTTACTGGATTTTACAGATTTTCCCTTGCACCAAAGTTACGTTTTTGATATAATCAATGTGTCGGGAAGTACCCGGCTTTTTTAAGTGCTTTTTATTGACTGCCATATCTGCTTATGCTATACTGTGTAAGCATGTTGCAATGGCGAAAGCCGAGAAGAGATTTGAGTGAGGTGTAAAGAATGCGTGAAGGAATTACTCTTGCATGCCCGGAATGCAAGCGCCGCAATTATCGTACAAACAAGAACAAAAAGAATAATGCAGAACGTATCGAAATGATGAAATACTGCAAATGGTGCCATAAACATACCCTGCATAAAGAAACGAAATAATTTAGTTTTAGAATGAGGGTGTGAGGATGGCGAAGCGTAAACAACCGACCAAAAGAGAGGTTGCAGAAGAAAACAAGAGTGCCTGGACCCGTTTTTTCCGTGAAACAAAAATGGAAATGAGAAAAGTCATCTGGCCGACAAAACATGAGATGGTGCGTTACACCATTGCAGTTCTCGTATCGGTCGTTCTTGTGTCTCTTCTGATTATCGTAGTGGACTTCATATTCATGCAGCTCTCCAAAGTTTTGATTCATACTGTAGGATGAAAGGAGAGAACATATGCCGGATAGGGAAGCTAAGAAAAAAACAGAGATAAAAAAATCCGCGGTCAGTGCACCGGTTGAAATCGGCAAACCGAAGGAAGGTTCTGAAAAGGATATCCGCTGGTATGTCATTCATACGTATTCCGGCTATGAAAATAAGGTTAAGGATACGCTTACCCGGAAAGTGCACTCTATGGGAATGGATGATACAATTATCCAGATTCTCCTTCCCATGCATGACGAGGAGGAAGTAAAAGACGGCGAAAAAAAGGTTGTATCGAGAAAAGTGTTCCCCGGATACCTTTTGATCCAGATGGAAGTCAATGACAGAAGCTGGTACGTCGTAAGAAATACGCCCGGCGTTACAGGCTTTGTCGGTACGACGACGAAACCGATCCCTCTTTCTGATGAAGAGGCCAAACGTATTATTGAGGGCAAGGATAAAAAACAGACTGCCAAGACAGATGCTAAAGTGGGCGATACCATTAAGATCACCCGCGGACCGTTTGCCGACCGCAGCGCCGTGGTGCTGGACGTGTCTGATGACAGAAGCAAGATTAAAGCTGATATCAGTAATTTCGGCACAACGACAACTATAGAGTTAGAGGTAGGTTATTTTGACCTCCTCCATAAATAACTCTGTGAGACTGTCTTGTACTTGGCTTGTCTCACAAGTGGGAGGGCCCGTTACAGCCCGAAAACCACATTCCACATAACGGAAAAGGAGGTGTAACAACATGGCAAAGAAAATTACTAAAATGGTAAAACTGCAGGTTCCCGCAGGTAAAGCCACACCGGCTCCGCCGGTAGGTCCGGCCCTCGGCCAGGCAGGCGTGAACATTATGTCTTTCGTAAAGGATTTTAATGACCGTACTGCCAAGCAGGCCGGCCTTATCATCCCTGTAGAAATTACCGTTTATGAAGACAGAAGCTTTACATTTATTTGTAAAACTCCGCCGGCAGCCGTTCTTTTAAAGAAGGCGGCAGGCCTTGAAAAAGCTTCCGGTGAGCCGAACAAAAATAAAGTCGGTAAAGTCACCAGGGCACAGGTTAAGGAAATCGCTGAAACAAAGATGCCCGACCTGAATGCCAACACAGTGGAAGCAGCAATGCGCCTTGTAGAAGGCACAGCCCGTTCTATGGGCATCGAAGTAACAGACTGATGACTGTCAGTGGCAGGATATTTATCCGATGACCACGAAGGAGGAAACAATGGCAAAATTGACAAAGAAACAAAAAGCAACCGCAGCCATCGTTGACAGTCATAAGTTCTATGATGTTGACGAAGCTGTTAAGCTCTTAAAAGAAGCGGCAACTGCAAAATTTGACGAAACTGTCGAACTTGCGTTCAATCTGAACATCAACCCGAAGTATGCTGACCAGCAGCTCCGCGGCGCAACGGTTCTTCCCCATGGTACAGGTAAATCCAAGAAAGTTCTCGTATTTGCCAAAGACCAGAAGGAAGAGGATGCCAAAGCGGCCGGCGCCGACTATGTAGGCGGAAAAGAACTGGCGGACAAAATTGCCCAGGGCTGGATGGATTTTGATGTAGTTGTAGCAACACCGGACATGATGGCAGTTATCGGCCGTCTTGGCCGCGTACTGGGACCGAAAGGACTCATGCCTAACCCGAAGGACGGCACTGTAACAACAGATGTCACCAAAGCTGTCAACGAAATCAAAGGCGGCAAGGTGCAGTACCGTACCGATAAAGCGGGCAATGTACAGGTTATTATCGGCAAAGCGTCTTTTGATGCTGATAAGATCAAAGAAAACCTTGTAACTATTTACAACACCATTCTGAAAGCACGCCCGACGACTGTCAAGGGACAGTATATGAAGAGTCTGACTCTTTCATCTACAATGGGACCCGGCATTCATATTGACATGTCCACAGTGGCGGCACCGAAAGCTGAATAATTTTATTATTTACACTTAGCTTAAGACCGGCGGTATCCATAATGGGCGAAAGCCCGCCTCCCGAGGCTGAGTACTGTAATGACAGTACACGACCTCGCGACGCAAAGCGGGGTCGTTTTAGCTAACGTGATAAATATAATAAGGGCGCGGCACCGCGTTCTGAACATTCTATAAGCAGAGGAGGTGTACTATGAGCGAAGGAAATTATGAAGTAACGGTTCGGCCGGAAAAGGCTGCTGTTGTTGAAGAAATGAAAGAACAGCTGTCTTCCCAGGGCGTGGTACTCGTTGCTTACAACAAACTCGATGTGAAGACGGCTATGCAGCTCCGCCGCACATTCCTGAAGCATGGCGTGCAGTACAAAGTTATTAAGAATACTTTGACCCGTATCGCTGCCAATGATATCGGGATCCATGATCTTGATGATCTGCTCCAGGGGCCGAACGGCCTGGCTACCTGCAAGGAAGATCCCGTAGCACCGGCAGCGGCGTTGAAAGAATTTCTGAAAGAAACAAAGAGTGAAGCCGTTGCAATTAAAGCCGGCGTTCTTGACGGAAAAGTCATCGATCCGAAAGCTGTAAAAGCCCTGGCGGATCTGCCGTCCAAGGAACAGCTCCTTGGTATGGTCGCATCTGCATTGCTGGCACCGATTACCGGTCTGGCGTGTGCATTGAACGGCAATATCCAGAACCTTGCATATGCTCTCGAAGCAGTGCGTAAACAGAAAGAAAGCGCATAAGCGCCTAAAAATTTATTCCATTGGAGGAACTAAAAATGACACATGAAGAAATCCTTAACGCAATCAGCGAAATGTCTGTTCTCGAATTGAGCGAACTCGTAAAAGCAATTGAAGAAAAATTCGGCGTATCCGCGGCAGCACCGGTAGCAGTAGCAGCAGCGGCCCCGGCAGCAGGCGCAGCAGCAGCTGAAGAAAAGAGCGAATTTGACGTAATCCTGAAAGAAGCAGGCGCTCAGAAGATTCAGGTTATTAAAGCTGTTCGTGAAATCACGGCTCTGGGTCTGAAAGAAGCCAAAGCCCTCGTCGACGGCGCTCCGAAAGAAGTAAAGACCGGCGTAGCTAAGGCTGAAGCTGAAGAAATTAAGAAGAAGCTTGAAGAAGCAGGCGCAACGGTAGAAATGAAATAATCATTTTATCAGCATTGAAGATGGGACTCTGAAAAGGGTCTCATTTTTTTATGCCTTTTTAGGGGGCTTATCAAGAACGGTATTCGTGAACCGCTATGACAGGGTTTTGAGGTTGTGTCAATAATTTTTCGCAGGTTTGTGAATGCGGCTCATGGCAAAATCATGGTTTCTTTGAAAGTTTTCTTTCCTATGTGGAAATTCGAAAAGAAATCATTTACAATTTATTTGATACTGATTTTCATTAATTTATTTCAGGGTATCCCTGCAAAGGAGAATATATGAAAACAATTTTGGCTGTTTCCGTTTTTGCTTCGTTGTCTCTGCCTGTGATGTCTGTTGCAGCATCGGTTTATGAAATGCCTGCAGTTTTGGTAACGGCGGAACGGACGGAAGCGGAAATCAGGAAAGAACCGCAGTCTGCGGAGATCGTTACATCGGAAGACATAAAGCGTTCCGGAGCGTATGATATGAGATCTGCCCTTTCGTCCGTTTTAAATCTGAGCGTGGAGCGGTCACGTCCGGCAAAAAATGCGGGAATGGGCGGCCATCAGGTGATGCTCCGCGGCATGAATACAAATCACACACTGGTTCTGGTGGATGGGAAACGTATGGCTGATGAGGATACAAGTGTGACACAGAATTTCTATGTTTTGGATCGGATCAGCGTAGATCGTATCGACCGGGTGGAAATTGTCCGCGGAGCATCGAGCGCCCTTTACGGTTCTGACGCCATGGGCGGTGTCATCAACATCATCACGAAGAAGCCGGCAAAGCGGGAAGTGACGGTCAGTGTTGCAGCAGGGACAAATGAATTGAAAAACAGCTATCGTTTTGATTTAGGGAAAGAAGGACGGTGGAGCAATGCTTTTGATGTGTCTTTCATAAAAATACGTCCTGTTTCTTATAAAGAAGACAGCAAAATGTTTATCACATTTCCCGGTATGCCGCCGTCTCATAGGGGAGCCGCCGTTTTGACAAAAGGGATCAATACACCGGATGCGGGAAACCGCCGGCTGTTCCACTGGACAGGACTTTATAATTTTGAAAATTCCGTGCAGGGGCAATTGCGTTTTGATGCAGGATATTTTAATGAATCTGTTCATTCATCGTATGCTGATGCCGATTTGAGCATGAGGGGCAAGAAGGTGCCTGTATACAGGGGACGGCGGGAAAATATCAGCCGGGATGGATTTGATTTCTCCGCGGAGTATACGGGCCGTACGGGAAGAAATGATTATATGGTTCGCGTGGGCATGAGCCGTATGAAGAAAGATTCCTATTCCTATAACGGAAGGAACCTGCAAGGACTGCCGCTGTTTCTTGCAGGACACCTGAATCGGTATTTCCCGAAAGAAAACAGCGATAATGCGAGATACAGTACTTATTTCCTTGAGGTGAAGGATACGGTGAAATCGGAACGTCATACTTTTACATTCGGCGGGGACTATCGGAATATTGCTTATGAAGGGACGCGTCTTGCCGATAATGCGGCAGGTCTCTCCAAAAAGAGGGAATCCCACTCCGCAGATCATGTGGCGGTGTATGTTTCCGATTTGTGGCAGGCAAATGACCGGCTTTTCATTACGCCGTCTCTGCGTTTTGAGCATCATAACCGTTTCGGTTCGTCTCTGTCGCCCCGTCTTGGGCTGACTTATGAACTGGACAGCCGTACCCGGTTCAAGGTGAATTACGGGAAAGGATTTAAGGCGCCGACTATCAGTGAACTGTACATCAAGCTCCATCATTTTGTGAATGTTTACGGTAATCCTGATTTGGAGGCGGAGAAATCCCGGAGCTGGGACGCCGGCATTGAATGGGAACGGGGCAGGAGTTTCGGCAGGGTGACTTATTTTGATAACCGGGTGAAGAATCTCATTGATGCGCAGCCGTCAGGAAGGAATAATGACTGGTTCTATCAAAATATCAGCCGCGGGGATATCCATGGGGTAGAAACGGAATGGGGCTACCATGTGAGCGACCGCCTTGCCTTTAAAGCAGGCCACGTGTACCTTGACGCAAAAGGTGCTGTGACAGGAAAGGCGGAAGCACGTCTCGACAACCGTGCGAGAAATACCTTCAGCGCCTGTTTTCTCTATGACGATCATGAGAAATACGGCTGGAGCGGATCAGTAAAGAGTTATTTCCTTGGTGATTATCAGTTTGACGGAAAGGATTATTCTTACCACACATTGGATATCTCTGCCCGGAAGAAATGGGGCGAAAAATTTTCTGCTACACTGGCACTCTACAATATCTTTGGCAGGAAGGTAGATGATCTTTACCTTGGCGGAAGGGAATGGGCAATCGGAGCGGAAATGAAATTTTAAAGGAATGACCGCCGGCAGGAGTACCGCGGTCAGGAAAGGAAATTGATGGGAGAGGTGCAAAAAAGGGGACTGCTTTATGAATTAAAAGGCGGTTACCGCATTGATATGACAGAAGAGGAATACCGTGAAAAGCGGGAAGAACTTGGGCAGATTGCCGCCCGACTCTATGTGAATCTGGATGTCCTCGACCTGCTGGAAAAAGATTATAGAATGCGTCTGATCGTTTTGTCGCTGGCATCGTACTTTGGCTTTGAAAAAATTACGGGCGGAAAGCTGCTGAAAGCAGCCTGTCTGGAACCGAAAGAGGGCGTGAATGATATCAAGGCGTTTTTCCATAAGGCAGGCTGGATGCCTTACTATCTGGAATATGTGTTTAATGACGGCGTGAAAACGGATTTTCATGACATTGCGGAATTCTTCTTTGATGATGTGGAACTGTACATGGACATGTCGGAGTTTCTGTCCTATCTTCGTCTGCCCATGGCGGTACGGTTGATTTAAGACAGAAAAAGAGCCATAAACGGAAATATATTTCCCGATTACGGCTCTTTTATTTTGCCTGATTTATTTCTGTTCCATCTCGGACTGCTGAGCAGCTTTGCGTTCCTGTATTTCCAGATCAAAAGACTTCTGCATACGGACGTAACTCTGTCTGCGTGCCCTGGCATCTTTTTCTGTTTTTTCAAAGAGGGCTTCCGCTTCTTGCGGGAAGAGCTTCTGCAAGCTTGCATAGCGGACTTCGCCTAAAAGGAATTTACGGAAGTCGCCTTTCGGTTCTCGGCTGTCCAGATGGAAAGGGTTCTTTCCCGCATCCAGAAGCCGGGGGTCATAGCGCCAGTTACACCAGTAACCGCATTCCACGGCTGCTTTCTGTTCTGCCGATGCTTCGCCCATGCCTGCCTTGATGCCGTGGTTGATACAGGGGGCGTAAGCAATGATAAGGGACGGACCGGGATAGGATTCTGCTTCGTGGATGGCTTTTACAGCCTGGTTCATATCGGCTCCCAAAGCGATCTGTGCTACATAAATATATCCGTAAGACACGGCGATCATGCCGAGGTCTTTTTTCTTAGTCTTTTTGCCTGCTGCCGCAAATTTAGCGATAGCTGCGGCAGGGGTGGATTTCGAGGACTGGCCGCCCGTGTTGGAGTAAACTTCCGTATCCAGTACGAGAACGTTGATGTCTTCTCCGGACGCAAGGACATGATCCAGACCACCGAAGCCGATATCGTATGCCCAGCCGTCGCCGCCGAAGATCCACTGGCTCTTTTTAATAAAATGATCTTTCAGGGCGAGGATTTCTTTATATTCCGGATGAGAAGAGACTTTTGCATTCAGCGCGGCTTCCAGTTTTTCCGCCCTGCTCCGAGTGCCGTCCCCCACATCTTTTCCGGCAAGCCATTCTTCTATAGCCGTTTTTGTGTTTTCATCAGAAGAAGGAAGTACTTCATTCAGTTTCTCTTCCACCCGTCGGCGCAGTTTGATTTCGCCCAGGTGCATGCCGAGGCCAAATTCCGCATTGTCCTCAAAGAGGGAATTTGCCCATGCGGGTCCCTGACCTTCCGCATTGGTGCAGTAAGGCATGGAAGGAGCGCTTGCTCCGTAAATGGAGGAACAGCCTGTGGCGTTGGCAATAAGCATTCTGTCACCGAAGAGATTGGTGACCAGGTGGACGTAAGGCGTTTCACCGCAGCCTGCGCAGGCACCGGAAAACTCAAAGTATGTCGGTTCAAACTGGGAACCGCGGACAGTGAATTTATTCATCGGGTTTTCCTTACGGGGGAGCGTGATGGCGTAATCCCAGTATTTCTGCTTGTCAAGCTGCGTTTCAATCGGTTTCATGACGAGAGCCTTTTTCGGGGCGGGGCATACATTGGCGCAGATGCTGCAGCCGTAGCAGTCTTCAGGACTGACGATGATGCGGTATTTCAATCCCTTTTTCGGCCCCGGCAGATCTCTGCAGATGAATCCTTCCGGCGCACGGGCTTCTTCCTCCTCGGTCACAATGAAGGGCCGGATGGCGGCATGGGGGCAGACAAAAGCGCATTGATTGCAGGAAATACAGTTTTCAGGGATCCATTCCGGAACCTGGATGGCCGCGGCAGGACGTTCGTAGTGCGATGTGCCTGTGGTGAACGTGCCGTCTTCCCAGCCTTTAAATGTGGAAACGGGAAGATCATCTCCTTCCTGCCGGTTCATGACGTCGCAAACGTCTCTCACGAAATCGGGACGGTTTATTTTAGCAATAAAGCCGCCTTCGGTTGCATGCACCCATTCTTCGGGGATGGGGATCTCAACGGCTCCTGCGATACCCGCGTCGACAGCCGCATTATTCATGTCGACTACGTTCTGGCCTTTCCGCCCGTAGGAATGTTCATTGGCGTCTTTCAGGTATTTCACAGCATCTGCTTCGGGAATGATATTTGTGAGATGGAAGAAAGCGGACTGCATAATCATATTGATCCGTCCGCCGAGACCGATTCTTTGCGATTTCAAAAGCATCAATGATGTAAAATTTCGCATGGAGAGAGGCCAGCTTCCTTTTCAGCGCTGCCGGAAGAGCGTGTTCCAGGTCTTCCGGTCGCCATTGGCAGTTCAGGAGAAAGATGCCGCCCGGCTTAAAGCCGCGGAGCAAGTCATACTTATACACGTAGGACGGGCGGTGGCAGGCGATATAGTCCGCTTTGCGGATGAGGTAGGGTTTGCGGATCGGATCGGGACCGAAACGGAGATGGGAAATGGTCACGCCGCCGGATTTCTTGGAATCGTAAGCAAAGTATCCCTGGGCGTACATATCCGTGTGGTCGCCAATGATTTTAATGGCGCTCTTGTTGGCGCCGACGGTGCCGTCTGAGCCGAACCCCCAGAATTTGCAGGAAACAAGTTTGCTTTCTTTTTCGGGAACAGGAACGGGGGTGAGAGACAAACCGGTTACGTCGTCTTTGATGGATACAGTGAAATTATGGCGCGGCATTTCAGCTTTCAGATGTTCATAGACGGCCATGATGTCTTCCGGAATAACGTCTTTAGAACCTAATCCGTAACGGCCGCCGCAGACCTTGATATCTCTTCCTGCCGCAGTGACGGCGCTCTGCACATCAAGGAAAAGCGGTTCGCCGATAGCGCCCGGCTCGCGTGTGCGGTCGAGGACGGCAATCTTCTTTACCGTTTCGGGAAGCCGATTTATGAAATGGCTGACAGAGAATGGACGGTACAGGTGGACATTTACAATCCCCACTTTTTCGCCGGCGGCATTGACGGCGTCAGCCACATCTTTACAGATATCGGAAACGGAACCGATGGCGACAATGACACGGTCCGCGTCAGGCGCGCCGTAGTAGTCGAAGAGGTGATATGTCCGCCCCGTAATGGCGCTGATCTTATCCATATAGCCCTGCACGATATCGGGAAGCGCGTTATAAAACGGGTTGGCTGCTTCGCAGTGCTGGAAGTAGATGTCGGGATTTTCCGCCGTGCCGCGGATGACGGGCCTGTTCGGATCCAGCGCACGGGCGCGGAATGCGGCGAGAGCTTCCTTGTCGATGAGCGGTTCCAGTTCGTCGTACTCCATGACTTCCACTTTTTGTATTTCATGGCTTGTGCGGAATCCGTCGAAGAAATTGATGAAAGGCACGCGGCCTTTAATGGCCGCCAGGTGGGCAATGCCGGCAAGATCCATGATTTCCTGTACGTTCGATTCAGCAAGCATGGCACAGCCGGTGGCTCTCGCGCTCATTACGTCCTGATGGTCTCCGAAAATAGAAAGGGCGTGGTTTGCAAGGGCGCGGGCGGCGATATGGAAGACGCCGGGAAGAAGTTCGCCGGCTACTTTGTACATATTCGGCAGCATGAGAAGCATTCCCTGTGACGCGGTATAGGTAGAGGTAAGCGCGCCTCCCTGCAAAGCGCCGTGAAATGCGCCTGCCGCGCCTCCTTCAGACTGCATTTCCGCCACATGGACCGTGTCGCCGAAAATATTCTTCTTTCCATGGGCAGACCATTCATCTACAGATTCCGCCATCGGTGACGAAGGGGTAATCGGGTAAATGGCAGCTACTTCTGTGAATGCGTATGAAATATACGCCGCGGCTGTATTGCCGTCCATTGTCTTTACGTTTCTCACAGTTCAACACTTCCTTTTTTTAATATCCGCCGGGCAACTCCCATGCGGGACGGATACGGGTTCGGTTCATAAATATTCCTTGCAAGATATAAAAAAATTATGTACAATTACATTATGAGAAAATCGCATAGTTAAGTCAATTAATGCTATATAATCATAATTGTTTACACATAATTTTTCAGCAGGAAATTATGAAATCTATGTTCATTATAGAGGAAATACGATTTTTGCACAAGAATGACAAGGTGTACATTTTTAAGAAAATATTTCAAAAGTAAGGAGCGTGTATTATGGACTATCGTCACTTGAAGTATTTCATGGAAGTAGCGGAAGAAAAAAGTTTCAGCAAAGCGGCGAGGAATCTTCATATTTCCCAGTCCGCCATCAGCCGCATGATCAAATCGCTGGAAGATGAATTGGGGATCATCCTTTTTATCCGCAATGCGAAGACAGTCGAAATTACTGCGCCGGGAAGCATCTTCCTGAACTACGCGAAGCGCTGCCTTTTCGCTTTTGAACATTTAAAGAGCGACTTTGAAAATGAATTCAATCTGAAAAAGGATACAATCCAGATCGGATTGCCGCCGATTACGGACGCGCATGTTTTCGCCAAGCTCCTGGGCGAATTTAAAAAAACCTATCCGCAGATTTCCATTGAGCTTTACGAATACGGCTCCAAGGTAATCGAGACCTCCGTGCAGGAAGGACGCATTGATGTGGGCATCATCTGCACCATTCCGAATAAAGATTTTGAATCGTTTTTCCTGTCGGATGATAAAATGTGCGTCGTCATGCCGAAAGGTTATCCGCTGGAAGAGAGAAAAGAAATACCCATGAAACTTCTTGCCGATTATCCGCTTGTCCTCTATCGCGATGATTTCAATTTACATGATGATATCCTGTCGAACTGCAAGAAGATCGGATTTACGCCGAAAATTGTTTTTGAGACGAGCCAGCGCGATCTCATGCTCCAGACCGTTTTCTCGGGACTGGGAGTGGCGATCCTGCCGAGCCGCCTTTGTCCGCCAAACAGTGCAGATGGAAATATAGCCGTCCGCCCGCTGACGGAACCGAAAATGACCCACCACCTGTATGCGATTTGGAAGAAAGGGCGTTACCTCTCCAGAGCGGCCCGGTTGTGGATTGAATTTACAAAAGATCATTTGACTCTTCTCAATAAAGAAAAACTTGATGACGAAATAAGGGGATAATTTTCGTGGACAGGTGGAAAGAAAAACTTTGTCTGGAACATACCTGGTATCTTTATCTGTGTGTTTTTCTCCTTCTCGCTTTCATTTCATGGCAGCAGTCCCTTATTGCGGATCTGCAGGAACGGATGATGAATGTGGAGGCCAGCCGGTATGATGACCAGCTGAACAATATCGAATGGGCGGCGACACTGGCACTGGAGCAAAATAAAGAACAACAGAAGGATATTTATTCTCTGCAGAAATCCAGCGCGGATTATCAGTTCCGCATCATGGAGCTGGAATGGGATGTGTATGACAAAAGATAGTATGAAGCGGCGGCTTTTCCGGCTGCCGTTTTATATTTCTACTGGAAGTTTATTTTTCCGCCTTATGAAACAGCGGGACATAACTGCAAAAACTTAAGGTTCGTGATACAATAAATGACGACTGTAATTATTTATCAATAATGTATTATTTGCTTTGGCGACGGGAGTTTTTATGCTTGGACAAATACAGGGACTGCTGATGACAATGCGCCTTTGGGATGCGCTGGATATACTTGTTGTCGCGTTTTTCTTTTACCGGATGTATATCCTTGTCCGTGATACGCGGGCGACCGCTCTTTTGAAGGGGCTCGTGTTCCTCGGACTTTTCACATTGTTTGCAGGCTGGCTCCAGCTCCATGTAGTCAGCTGGATACTCGATAAACTTATGACAGTGCTCATTGTCGCGCTCCCTGTGGTATTCCAGCCGGAACTCCGCCGTGCTCTGGAACAGCTTGGCCGCGGCAAATTTTATATTTCTTCCCGCATCATGGATGAAGCGGAATTAGATGCTGTCATTGATCATGTGGTGGAAGCGACGATGACCATGGCGAAGAATAAAGTAGGAGCGCTTATCGTTTTTGAAAGGACAGTAGGGCTTGACGACCGTATTGATACAGGGATCCGTTTGGAGGCCCTCGTGTCAAAAGAGCTTCTTGGAAATATTTTTATCGTAAATACACCGCTCCATGACGGCGCCGTCATTATCCGCGACAACCGCATCATGGCGGCAGGCTGCCTTTTGCCGCTTACCCGTGACAGGAGCCTCTCCTCTGAACTGGGGACACGCCATCGCGCGGGAATCGGCATGTCTGAACAGGCGGACTGTGTCGTGGTCATCGTCAGTGAAGAAACGGGAACGGTTTCCTATGCTTACGGCGGCCATATTTACCGCCATCTCGAAGAAGACGGCTTGCGGAATATCCTGCGGAACTTCCTTGTGCAGGATAAAGCGAAAGGCGTCGGTAATGTATTGCAGAAATGGAGCCCGCTGAAATGAAATATACAAATCTGCGGTGGTGGCTTCCTAAATTCCTCTGCCTCATGGCGGCATTTGCTTTCTGGGTATATGTCATGAATGAGCAGAATCCTCTTGTGGAAAACTCTTATACCGTTCCGGTCGAAGTGCGTAATTTGGATCGTTCTCTCGTAGCCCTTAATGTACCCCAGCGGGTGAAAGTGAAGATCCGCATGAACCGCAGCGATCTGGTCAGCATGCGGAGTGATAATATCAAAGCCTATGTCGATCTTGACGGATTTACGGACGGCGATTATCCGAACACACCCATCCATATTTCCGTACCGGGAAATGAAACAGTGATTTCCCAAGATCAGACATATTTCGATTTATTTATCGACACCTATGCAGTGAAATCACTGCCGGCGCAGGTGGAATTTATCGGAGCGCTTCCGGCAGGTTTCAAGGCGGAGCGGAAATCCACGACGCCGGAATATATTACTGTCGCGGGAGCCAGCAGCCGCACGGCTCTTGCCGACCGTGCCATTATCTCTGTCAATGTGGCGGGGAAATCAAAAGATTTCGACGAGTTTGATGCGGTGAATGTTCTTGATGCGGATGGAAATACGGTAACGGGGATTGACATCATGCCTACCCGTGTCCGTGTTTCCGTACATATGTCGGAAGACCAGAAGACGGGAAATATTCCTTTCAAACCGATAGTAAAAGGGGAACCGGCAGAAGGATACAAAGTCTCTGAAATCACGGTGACGCCGCCGGTGGCCACTGTCAAGGCACCGGAAAGCTATTTCGATAAAAATACGGTGGTGGAACTGGAAGAAATCGATATCACCGGAGCAAAGGAAAGCGTTACCAAAAAGATTGACATACCGAAACCGGAAAACGGTATGATTATTCCCGGAGCCGTTACGGTACATGTGAAAATAGAAAAAGAATAAACGGCTTGACGGGAAAATATATTCGCTGTATCATTTGAAAATTGCAGTGCAAAATAGTAAGAAATCAATCGCGGAGGATTTAGAATGGTCACATTGTTCGGAACAGACGGCGTACGCGGCGTGGTAAATTCCACACTCATGCCCGAATTAGCATTCCAGCTGGGGCGGGCGGCAGGCGCCTATTTCTGTAGGGAGGAAGGAACCCATCGCGTGCTTATCGGTATGGATACAAGGATTTCAGGAACCATGGTGGCAGCCGCTTTATCGGCGGGGCTGTGCGCGTCGGGGGTGAATGTGGACTTGGCAGGCGTGATTCCTACACCGGGTATCGCATACCTGACACGGACAGAAAACTATGATGCCGGTGTCGTTATATCTGCTTCCCATAACCCGTTCCCCGATAACGGAATCAAATTTTTTGACAGGAACGGGCATAAACTGCCGGATCAGGCGGAAGAAGAAATAGAAAATATCCTTCGACATGACGAAGAACTGGCACGGCCTACCGGCGAAAAGGTCGGATTTATCCGCCACCGCAACGAGCTTGCGTGGAAATATAAAAATTATATCCTTTCCACAGTGAAAGGGGATTTCAAAGGGATGAAAATCGTAACGGATTCCGCCAACGGCGCCGCCAGCGGATTCCTTCCCGACATCCTCCGTGAACTGGGTGCGGAAATAACCGTCCTCTACTGCGAACCGAACGGTGTGAACATCAATAAAGACTGCGGTTCCACCCACATGGAAACTTTACAGAAAATGGTCGTCGAAATGGGGGCGGACTGTGGTATTGCTAATGACGGCGATGCGGACCGCTGTCTTTTCGTTGATGAACAGGGAGATGTCATGGATGGCGACCATCTCATGGTGATTAACGCCCTGCGTATGAAGAAAGAAGGGCGGCTCAATGCGAATATGGTCGTAGGCACCGTCATGAGCAACCTGGGCTTCGGCAAGGCGCTGGCGGAACACGGATGCCGTACCGTGGCGACCAATGTAGGCGACCGCTACGTGCTGGAAGAAATGAAGGCGCACGGATACTCCCTTGGCGGTGAGCAGTCGGGACACATTATATTCCCTGAATTTAATACCACCGGCGACGGTCTTATCACGGCCATGCAGACGCTTATGGTTCTCCGTGACCATGACGGCCCCCTTTCTGAATTAAATCATCTCATGACCACCTATCCCCAGCTGCTGAAAAATGTAAAAGTGTACAGCAAGAACGGATGGGAAGAAAATGAACAGATCCGGGCAGCTATCGCGGCGGCAAAAGACGAACTGGGAAATGACGGGCGTATCCTCGTCCGTGCGTCAGGCACGGAACCTCTCATCCGCGTCATGGGAGAAGGCAGTGATAAAGACCGTCTGGAACGGGTGATTGATGACATTGTTTCCGTAGTAGAACAGGAACTCGGAGAAGAATAAATGCAGATTTGGTGAACATATATTTGTTTCTTTGTATTTACACTGTCATACTAAAAATAAAAAATGGCTGATCCGTGCAGACCGCTCCTGCGTGGAAGAAGCAACAAAAATACCATTGCTTTCCTGAAGTACCAGGGTGCAGTTGCCTCTGCAAAATAGGAAAACAATGGTATTTCTGCATGTAAGAATAACTTTGATTTCTCTATGTTTTTTCCGATTTTCATTTTCTGGTATACTGGAAGTGATAAATGGAAAACAAGCATCGGCGTATAAAAATGATTACCGCCTGACGGGTGGGAAAAGATGGTCAGCCTTTTCGGTTTACTGCTTGTCCGCCCTGAAAATAAAGAATCAAAAGGTTTTTTCAGAGAATCATATCATTGTTTAATTAATAGTTTGAGAGAAAAGGAGGATCTTATAATGAATGAAGCCATTGTTGAAAAAGTAAAGGCGTTGATTGCGGCTCCCAGCTGCTATGCGGGATTAAAGAAAATCGCGGAAGAGTATATCGCTGCTCTTGGCGGCGATCGGGAAAAAGAAGCCGGGCGGAAACTGGTAGCGGAATTGGAAGCGGATGTGCTTTCTATCGATGATGTCCTTGCGTTTTTTGAATCGGATGCAGGGGAAAAAACATTTGGCGCGGAACAGGCGGCGGCTTATGCGGCACATGCCCGGGAAGTGAAGGCCAAGGGCGGCAAGTGGTGCGACTGTCCTGCCTGTGCGCCGGGAAGAGAGATTCTGGACAGAAAAGAGGAGCTCTGCTGAAACATAGTAATCATTTTATGAAAAGAGAGAATATCCGGGAAGCGGGTACTCTCTCTTTTTGTTTTACCTGATTATGGAAATGTCTTTCCGTTTTCTTTTCGGTACGTAATATTGGCGCTCTTCATCAAGGTAGTATTTTACGGAGCCGTCTTCGGGAAGTTCCACGAGGCTGCTCTTATGGGAGGGATAGCCGAGGGCGAGAGCCAGTCTGGGATCCCATGTTTCAGGGACAGAAAGTATTTCTTTTACTTTCTCAAATTCCGCATTTCCTATGATACAGGAACCTACGCCGTGGATATAAGCATTGAGATTCATTGTCCTTACGGCGATACCGATATCTATGCCTGTCCACGGGGTTTCCCGTCCTTCCGTGCAGAGAATGATAAAAGCGGTGGGCTGTTCGCCTTCTTTCGGCTGTCCCAGCTCTTTGGGGAGGGCAGCGGCAAAATGGAAGCACGACTGGATTTTCCGCACCGCTTCAGGGGTTTTTACAAGGACATAGCGGAGCGGCTGCCCATTCATGGCGCTGTTTGCGATACGGGCATTTTCCAGAAGTTCATCAAGTATTTCTTCAGGAATTTGTTTCTGCTTGAAACGGCGATATGTGCGGCAGCCGATGCAAAGTGTATGGAAGTCCATGGCACAGGCCTTATTTAACGGCAATGACTTCGATTTCGCAGAGTGCGCCTGCGGGAAGATCCTTGACGGCGAAGCAGCTTCTTGCCGGTTTGCCCGGGAAGTGTTTTGCATAGACTTCGTTAAAGGCGGCAAAGTCTTTCATGTCTGTGAGGAAGCAGGTCGTTTTTACCACATTGTCCATAGAAGTTTCTGCTTTTTTCAAAATGGCTTTTATATTTTTGCAGACTTGTTCCGTTTGTCCGGCAATGTCGGAGACGATGATTTTTCCTGCGGCCGGGTCGATACCGATTTGTCCGGAAAGAAATATAAATCCGCCCGCCTGCTTTGCCTGTGAATAGGGGCCGATGGCGGCGGGTGCGTGTTTGGTGTGTATGGTTTTCATAAGAGCCTCCTTTGATTTACACATGAATGATATATTTATACTATACCGCAAAAGGCATCGGTGAAACAAATATATTTCCTGTCATGGGCCGATGTTTCATGATATATGGTATAGTGAAAAGAGGAGGTTATGATGTCTTTTGAAACAGTACAGGCTTATTTTGAACAGTTCGGCATGGCAGACCGCTGCATGGACTTAAAGGAGTCCAGCGCGACAGTGGCGCTCGCGGCGCTTGCTCTCGGTACAGAGGAGGCGCGCATTGCAAAGACGCTTTCTTTTCTTGTGGAAGAAGCGCCTGTGGTCATCGTGACGGCAGGGGACGCGCGGATTGATAATCATAAGTATAAAATGTTTTTCCATAAGAAGCCGAAAATGATTCCCGGGGAGGAATGCGAAAAGTATATCGGCCATCGGCCCGGCGGTGTCTGCCCGTTTTGCCTTCCGCCCACGGCAGATGTCTATCTTGATATATCATTAAAACGGTTTGATGTGATTTATCCCGCGGCGGGGACAGACCACAGCGCAGTGAAGCTTACACCTGAAGAGCTGGAGAAATACGCGGGCGCGAAAGGATGGGTGGATGTGTGCAAAGGTTGGCAGGAAGAACCCGTTTCCTGATGATCTTAATCCTACAAATACAGGACTCTTTTTCTGCCGCCGGACGGGAAGGTGTACAAGTTGAAATATCCCGCAGGTGCGGCGCCGGCCGAAAGAATAGTGCAAAACGTTTTTTGAAAGGAAGAGCATGGACAATTTATTTCAGATGTGGTGGCCCGTAGCCTGTGTGGTGCTGGCGGATGTGATTTATCAGGTGTGCGCGAAGAAAATATCTTCCGGGGCGGATCCTCTGGCTGCGCTGGGGGTGACTTATCTTGTAAGCGCCGCGGTTTGCGCCGGTCTCTACTATGGGATGGGCGGAATGGATCTGCTTGCCGATATGTCCCATGTCCGGCTGGCAGCGGCAGGAATAGGCTTTGCAGTGACAGGGCTTGAAGTGGGCTGTGTGTACATGTATAAAGCGGGATGGGCGATGAATGTGGGGTTCATCCTTTATACGGCAATGATTGTGGCGGCTCTCCTTGTTGTGGGGGCGGTATTTTACGGTGAAGCGGTTTCGTTTACCGCCATAGCAGGGCTGATAATCACATCATCGGGGATGTATATGATTGTGAGGGGCGCATGAATTTTTCTTTTTGGTGGCCTGTCGGGCTCGTGGTTCTGTCAGGTGTCGGATACCAGGTGTCGGCAAAAGAAGTGGCAGGCGGCGCGGATCCGTTGGCGGCACTTGTAGTAACATACCTTGTGGCGTCGCTTACATCTTTTCTGATTTATGCGTTTACAGGAAAAAAGGGAGAGAAATGGAAGGAAATCATGAGCTTCCGTCCTGCTGCCCTTGCCCTGGGCCTTTCCATTGCGTTTATTGAAATAGGGACGATTTTCATTTATAAGGCGGGCTGGACGATGAATGCTTCCTTTATTGTGACGAATGCCCTCATTACGCTTTGCCTCATTTTGACGGGGGCGGTTCTGTACAGGGAAAAGCTGTCACGCCGGCAGGCACTGGGAATCGCTGTTTCTTTCATTGGCATATGCTGCATCGTGTGGTGAGAGGGACGGGGCAAAGGGAACGTAAAACTTTCACACGCTTTTATGGCAACGCTTATGGAAGATGGAAGCGTATTGCCGCAAGATAGGGCAGTTCACCCGCAGACAACATTTATTACATGAATCCGGTATGAATAGAGGAACATAAAAAATGACGATCCGAAAATTTGAGGGAATCGTCATTTTATTGTTTACAGCAGTTTTATGTAATCGTAAGTGGGATGCACAAGCCAGGTGCCGTCACTCTTAAGGATGCCCCACTTTTTGTTATCCTTTTGTCCTCCGCTGAAACCATGGCGGAATTTTGTAACACCCGTAAGCGGATCTTTTGTGTCTTCGTACAGAATATTTCCTTCTTCATCAATAATGCCGTAATAGCTTTTGGATCTGAAGATCCATGTGACAGGTGTCTCATTGAAATGGGCGGCCCCGATATTGGGCGGGAGGGAAGCGATGATATCTCCCGTAGAAGCATTGAGCAGATAACGGCGGCTGCCGTCCTTTCCCAATGCCCTGTTAAATCCGAGAAGCGTTATATCGTCGTAACGGAAATCGATAAGCTGATTCCCGTCTGACAGATCAAAAAGTCCGCATTTTCCGGAATAGCCGCTTTTGAGTACGAGGCAGGCGTCTTCAATATCAATAGAACCCACGGTGTAACGGGAAGGGGAAATCAGTGTGCGTCCTTCGGGAGAAAGAAAGGCTGTGAGCCCGTCTTTTTTGACAATCGTTCCGTAAGGGGTCATGGGATAGACTTCATCATTCCGGCTGTCTATGACGATATGCCCTTCTTGATCAATATATCCTCTTTTGATGCCATTGTAAGCCGTATGATAATTGTCAAAGTCTTCCACCTTTTGTGGGTTGATGGCATCGGCCGCCAGGATGCCGAGGAAGGACTTGCCGCTGAAAGTATTCACACGCCGTCTGTATTCCGCGACACCGTACTTATAGGGGCAGATACCGTCATAGGGGATTTTAAAAAGAGCCCTTCCATTCTCGTCAATGGCGATTTTTTCCCCCTTCATAGTTTTTACAAAAGCGATCCCTTCGCTGAATCCGGCAAGTACCGCTTTGTAACGGGGAGCGATAAGCACACTGCCGTCAGGCTTCTTAAATCCGTACAAACCTTTTTCAGAGTAACTGAAAGGGTTTGAGAGAATCGTTTTTACCGCTGTGGCGGGATTTCCTTTTTTATCAATCAGCCGTAAATCTTTTTTCTTATCGCCGGCTTTGAAAAGCCCGTCCTTTTCCGGAATCAGGAATTTATAGGTGGGTGGTAAAAGAACCGTCCCGTCTGTGCCGATAAGCCCCCATTTTTTTCCGTCCCTTATCATGGCAAGGATACCGTGGCGGTAGAAACTTTCATCCCGCTTCGCTTTGGCTTCTGTATAGGAGGCAAGCGCTTTGGGTCGGGAAAGACCGATAAGCGGTTCATCTTCTTCATCCGGAAAGACGAGGATTCCGATGGAAGGGGGTGTGATGGAAACACCCTTTGTGGTTGTAGAAGACTTGCTTTCCGTTTTCACTGTTTCTGTAGAAATTGTCGTGCTGGACTCGTGGCGCCGGATATGTGTGGCGGTGGTGACGCCTTTTTCCGCCTGTACTGTATATATACTGTGCAGAGATGATGCAAGCAGGAATGCGAGGAAAGCGGCTTTCCATTTTATCTGTGTCATAAAGAACCTCCGGGTTTACGAAATAATATCATTTGTGCATTATATCATGCATGGGAAAAGAATGGAAATATCGATAGAAATCTATGAAAAGCATATCGGGAAAATGAAAGGGCGGAAATAGAAAATATGAAACTTATCCGGCTGCTTCGCATAAGGGAAGATGTATCCGATACAGGGAAACCATAAATAAAACGGTGCATTGTGAACCTTGAATTAAGCGCTGAGTTGTTATATTATTTATATAATGTAAATTTGGATGTATAAAAAGGTGAACAATGGAGGCGATAATGTGGAAAGGGAAGAGATATCCGCAGGAAATCAGGGAAAGGTAAAAGAACTGGTATTGTTTTCTTTATTTACGGCGCTTACGGCGATTGGTGCATTTATCCGTGTGCCTGTACCGCTTTGCCCGTTCACGCTGCAACTTTTATTCACGACCCTTTCAGGGCTCATTTTAGGGAGCAGGAAAGGAGCGGCCTCCGTGGCGGTTTATGTAGCTCTCGGTCTGTCGGGGGTTCCCGTTTTTACGCAAGGCGGAGGGCCGGGATATATTTTCCAGCCTACTTTCGGTTATCTTTTGGGGTTCATCGCGGGCGCCTGGCTTACGGGGAAATTGTCGGAGCATATGGAAAAACTGTCATTTGTCCGCATTTTATTTGCGAACCTGGCAGGACTTCTTGTGGTCTACCTTTTTGGAATGGTTTATGTATACATCATAAATAATTATTACCTGAATACGCCTATCGGTATCTGGCCTGTGGTGCTTTATTGTTTCCTTCTGGCCGTGCCGGGCGATATTTGCCTCTGCGTTCTGGCGGCAGTGCTGGCGAAAAAGTTATACCGTGCGGGACATGCGTGGTAAGGAAATGGGGAAATCGGCGGTGCAGAGAGCCATTTCCATTTTTATTTGGTAAGGAAAGAAGGAATAGGATGGGCAGGGGACTTTTTATCACAGGAACAGATACGGATGTCGGCAAGACCTATGTGACGGCACTCCTGGTAAAAACTTTGAGAAGTGCAGGGTATGATGTGGGCTACTACAAGGCGGCCATCAGCGGGGCGAGGACGGTGGAGGAAAGCGATGCGGGATTTGTAAATCGTTTCGCGCAGATCTGTGAGCCTGAGGATATGCTCCTTTCGTACTTGTATCAGAATGCCGTATCGCCCCATCTGGCAGCAAGAATTGAGGGGAATCCCGTGGAGAAGGATGTCATCATGAGTGCCTGGGAACGTGTGACAGCGGCGTATCCCTATGTGACTATGGAAGGCAGCGGAGGAATCATGTGCCCTATCCGCCATGATGAAAAAGCGGTGTATTATCTGGAAGATATTATCCGATGGCTCTGCCTGCCCGTCCTTGTCATCGCCGACGCGGGACTGGGGACAATCAACCGAGTGGTGACTACCTGCGAATATATCCGCCATAGGAATATTTCTGTCAAAGGGATTATCCTGAATCATTGGAAAGGCGGTGTGATGGAAGAAGACAATGTGGAAATGATTGAAGAAATCACCGGTATGAAAGTCCTGGCAAGGGTGAAAAAAGGAGATACGGCATTGGATATCGATCCGGAAACGATTATATCGCTGTATGAATAAGGGAGTATTTAAAATTAGGGAAGTTGGGAACTTAAATGAAACAGAATTATTGGGAAGCGGAAGATAAAAAATATATATGGCATCCTGCCATGCAGATGAAGGACAATGAAGTATTTCCGCCGGTCGTTATAGACCATGCGAAAGGATCTTACCTGTACGGGACGGACGGGAAGGAATATCTGGATATTATTTCATCGTGGTGGTGCAATCTCCTTGGGCATTGCAATGAAGAAATCAATGAAGCCCTGAAAAAGCAGGTCGATGAACTGGAGCATGTGATTTTTACAAACTTTTCCCATAAGCCTGCTGTTAAACTGGCGCAGGAACTGGAAAAGGTACTGCCGGAAGGACTCTCCCGCTTTACCTTTCATGACAACGGTTCATCCTGCGTAGAGGCGGCGCTCAAGATGGCTTTCCAGTACCACTACCAGACCGGCCATCCTGAACGGACGCGGTTCATGTGCCTTCCTGAATCGTACCATGGGGAAACGATCGGCGCGCTGTCCGTCGGATCAATGGATTTTTATGCGAAGATCTTTCACCCCATGCTTATGGACAATATTCATTTTGACGGTCTGGACTGCTACCGCTGCCCTTATGGGAAAACGCGGAATCATTGCGGCGTGGAATGCTTTGAAAGCGCGGAAAAAGCATTTAAACAGCACGGAAAAGAAACGGCGGCAGTCATTGTGGAGCCGATCCTTCAGGGGGCGGCAGGCATGCGTATCTATCCTGCCGAATATTTAAGGAAGCTCCGTAAGCTCTGCGATGCATACGGCGTGCTTATGATTGATGATGAAATTGCCGCCGGTTTTGGCAGGACGGGGAAACTTTTTGCCATAGAACATGCCGGTATTTCTCCGGATATCCTCTGCACATCAAAAGGGCTGACGGCGGGATACATGCCCATGTCTCTTACCATCACCACGGACAAAGTATACGATGCTTTCTATGATGATTACGGCACCCATAAGGCTTTCGTCCACAGCCATACCTACGCAGGCAATCCTATGGGCTGCGCCATTGCGTTGACCGTACTGAAAATCATGAAGCGGGATCATATTCTGGAGAAAGTCAATGAAAATGGAATCTATCTCCATGACAAGCTCATGAAAGCCCTGGGAAATCACAGGCATGTGGGAGAAATCCGCCATATCGGATTGATTAACGCCATCGAATTGGTGGAAAACAAAGAAACGAAAAAAGCTTTTGATCCGAAAAAGCGTATCGGCTGGCACATCTTCCGGAGAGCTATGGATATGGGACTGGTTCTTCGACCGATGGGAGACATTATTTATTTTAATCCGCCGCTGAATATAGAAAAAACGGATTTGGACAAAGCGGTGGAACTTTGCCGGAAAGCGGTCGTTACGGTTCTAGGTGAATAATAGGAGTGAAAAGGGAAAAGATGCTTGTCAGCGTGGAATATTCACGGCAGGCATCTTTTTTTAAGCAGAATCTCTGCAGGTATGATGGAAGTAGGAAAAAATAGACTGTATTTGTATGCTATTGGATGACAAAGTAGAAAAAATGAATGGCGGTGTTTATGGCGTATTAAAAGTGTTGCTGGGCAAGGCAGGAAATAATATCGCAGGAGCCGTCAATTATAGACGAATTGAGACCTATTGGGAGGAGTCATCTCTATAAGCAGGGAGGCTGCTCTTTTTTATTGGAACCCATGCATTTATAATCATTTATCTATGCATTGCACCATATATCATGCATTATATACTATGGTATGAGAGAAAAAATGTATTTTTAATCTATGAATATCGGATTTATACTGGGGGTATGAAAAAAGTGTTTTTTAACGAGGTGCAAAGATGATTAATTTAAATGATTTTTTAGCGGTCGGACAGAATGCTATTGCCCGCCGTGTCGTGCAGCACTCTGATGCTTCGGATAATTATTCCAATGCGTTTAAGAACCTGCTGGCTACGCCAAGATTGATCCATTGGGGGATTGACGCGTCTATTGAGGCTATTGATCCTTATCTTCCTGATGAATATGCGAGTATCGGTCTGTCGGTCAATTTCGTCCATACCGCGCCCACCAGTCTGGGGATGACGGTGACTGTCCATGCATCTATTATCGCGATTACGGATCATGATGTGACGCTCAGTGTGAAAGCCTGGGACGAGCAGGGGGAAATAGGCCACGGTACGCATAAGAGATCTATCGTATTGAAACAGACCGTGCTGGATAAAGCGGAAGAACGGACAAAGCTGCTTATGGTCCGCCAGGCGAACAAGCAGATTGAGGAGATGAGAAGATGAGTTTACCTGATAATTTTACAGGCGCGCTTCTTTTGAGCGTGGTGGACTTTTTCCTGAGTTTCGTTTTTATTTCCTTTATCGGAATCGTACTTCATTTTTTCCCGCTTCTGAATAAGCTGGGCGAAGTGTTGGAAAGGAAGGATTAAATTGGACACGCTTTTTATTCCGCTGATGGGACAGCTTCTCCATCAGACAGGCCTGCTTGATATCACACCGGGAAATATAGTGATGATTATCACCGGAATGGTGCTTCTGTATCTTGGGATTGTTAAGAAATATGAACCTTTTCTTTTGGTGGGGATCGGGTTTTCCTGTATTGTTGCCAATATCCCCGGCTCAACACTGACAAAGGAAGGCGGACTCTTCTGGTATTCCTATCAGGGGGTAGAAAATCTGATTCTCCCTCCGCTTATTTTTTTAGGTGTCGGCGCAATGACGGATTTCGGCCCGATGATCGCCAATCCGAGCCTTGTTATTTTGGGGGCGGCTGCCCATCTTGGGATATTTGTGGCGCTCATCGGCGCACAGACACTCGGTTTCTCTTTACAGGAAGCCGCGTCTATCGGGATTATTGGCGGTGCTGACGGTCCAATGGCCATTTATACTACCATGAAACTGGCGCCTCATCTATTACCTCAGGTTTCTGTGGCGGCCTATTCCTATATGGCTCTTATGCCCCTTATCCAGCCGCCGATTATGAAGCTGCTCACCAGTAAGGAAGAACGAAAAATAATGATGAAACAGCCGCGCTATGTCTCCCGGTTGGAGAAAATTGCATTCCCTGTAGTTATGGCTCTTATTGTTAATATTTTTCTACCCCCCGTGGCACCTCTCATTACGATGCTCATGCTGGGCAATCTGCTCCGCGAATGTCTCGTGGTGACGAAATTGGCGGAAACTGCGTCCAATACCCTTTTGAACATGGTTACGCTTGTTCTCACCGTAGCGATCGGTTCCACTATGGCGGCGGAGACCTTCCTTACCGGAGATACGATCCTGATTATTGCTTTGGGCCTTGTGGCGTTTGCTTTCGGTACAGGCTCCGGTGTGGTTTGCGCAAAAATTATGAATAAGCTTTCCGGCGGACGTATCAATCCGCTTATCGGTTCGGCAGGGATTGCTTCCGTGCCGATTGCTGCCCGCGTTTCCCATCTGGTGGGACAGCAGGAAAGCAGGAGTGTATTTCTTCTCATGCATGCCATGGGTCCGAATCTGGCAGGCGTGTTTGGTACGGCGATTTCTGGCGGTATTATGCTGGCTTTGCTTTCCTGAAGAAATATTTGCGCAGATAAAATGGTTCTCTTTACGGGTGGCGGTGTGTCCGCCATCTTTTTTGTAAAAAGGAAACGGGGCTGTGACGAAACATTTTTGTGTTTTGTCACAGCCCCGTTGTGATTGTCGGATGGATTGAAAAATAACCGGAATATGAGTAAGAAAGTTCATTTCATATGCATGACCGTTCGGAAGTCTTTAATATAGTGGCGGGATACGGGTACTTTTTCTTTTGGATAGCGGTTCATCGTAAGGAGGAGCGTTCCGTTATCCTGTGTTTCTATTTCATAAATCATGGAGAGGTTGACGATGTAGCCTTTATGAGTCCGAAAAAATCCCTGCTCGGTAAGAAGTGCTTCGGCATCACGGAGAGTCATTTTAGAGCGTATGATGCCTTCGGTGGTATAGAAAAGGGAATTATCCGATTTTTCGGTGGAAATCAGGACGATTTCTTTTGCGGGAGAAAGAATGAGTGTCTTGTTTTTCGTCTGCAAAGAAATCCTGGATCTGGCATTTATGATTTCCCCGGAGGCGGTACCGTTTTCCCGCTGCATAATACTGTCGAAAAGGCGCTGGATGGTTTTCGCGATACGCTCTTCATCATAAGGTTTCAGAATATAGTCGAAAGCTTCCAGCTCGAAAGCCTGCAGCGCAAATTGGCTGTAACCGGTAGCGAAGACAATTTTCACGGAATGGTTCATGCCTATGATTTTTTGTGCTGCTTCCAAACCATTCATGATAGGCATTTCTATATCAAGGAATAAGAGATCCACCTGCGGGTGGGTTTCAAGAAAAGAAATAACTTCTTTCCCGTTGGCACATTCTCCGATAACATTTACGTGCGGCATGGAAGCGAGCTGATACTTCAGTTCTCCTCTGGCAGGCAGTTCGTCATCTGCCACAAGGACTTTAATTTCCATGTTCGTCATCCTTTCCTTTCGTCTTTTCCACTTTTGGCACATTGGCGAACACGATGGTTCCTTTTCCTTCTTTACTCAGTATATGGAGCCCGCAGTGCTCGCCGAAAATAGAAACAAGGCGCTGGTGTACGTTGATGAGGCCGATATGGTCGCGCCGTTTGCGGTCAATTAAAAGTGTTTTTAGTTTTCTTCTCGAGATACCTACACCGGTATCAATGACGTAAATTTTATTATATGTCTTATGCTCGATCAGTCCTACGCGGACCGTACCGGCTTCTTCCCGCTTGATGACTCCGTGAATAACTGCGTTTTCTACCAGAGGTTGGAGAAGAAGCGGCGGTATCTGCAGGTTTTCCAGCATGTCTTCTGAAAAATCATAGGTTACGCTCAGCCTGTCACTGAAGCGTGCCCGTTCAAGCTGGATATAGCAGTCAATGACCCGCATTTCTTCGGCAAGAGAAATAAATTTAGAGGGATTGCTTAAACTGTGGCGGAAATAATCAGAAAGATACTTAATCAGTTTTCGTGCTGTTTCAGGATCGCTCCGCACATAGAAGCTGATGGTATTCAGCGTATTGTAAAGGAAATGGGGATTGATCTGTGCTTGGAGTGCCCGTATTTCCGCTTCAGCAAGGAGATTTTTTTCTTCTTTCATCTGTTCATATTCGTAAATGGCTTCTACGATATGGCAGACACCGTTCAAAAATTCAATTCCCATTTTTGTAAAAGTGTCGCCCTTGCTTTTTGCGGCAATGATGTATCCGATAATTTCATTCTGCCAACGAACCGGCAATGTGAGTACGTGGGGCATATCGGGAAGTGATTTCTGAAGCCGGAGTATGGAAGTTTCCGCTTCGCCTTGTGTTCGGTCTTCTTTTGTTTTATAAGCACCGCGGATATATACGCGGTTTTTATAAATAACAGCGGTCCAGATAAGGGAAGGCAAGGCGGTAGTGATGATTTCCGTAATTTTTGTTACAGTGAGGTCTTTGAAACCGGCCTGCAGAGTGCTGAAAATCATCTGGATGGCATCAAAAGTGTTTTTTGTAGTCTTTGTTTTTTCTGAGTCCCAAATGTAGGTGGATACTTCAAGAACACCGATAAAAAGACTGACTGCGATGGTATTCGTGATAAGGATCGGAAGGGAGAGGAGAGCCAGCGCATTTGGATTTGCTACGGTTTCCGGCCAGGTGAGAAGTGCGAAAAATGCCCAAAAAAGAACTTCAAGAAGCAAGGCATAAATAAGTGCCCAAAGCCATAACCGATGGTGCTTGGATTTCAGGTAATTCGTGGTGAAGCCTGCGGCTATGCCTTGGAGAATGGAAAGCCCGCCATGGATATATGATGCATCCGTATTAATGAAAAAGGCGCGGTGCAGACCGGCAATAAGGCCGGTAATGGAACCGACGGCAGGTCCTCCGATGAAACCTGCCAGCATAATACCTACAGCGCGAAAATTAATAATACCGCCCCCGGCACTGACACTCCAGTAGGTTCCTGAAACGGCCATGGCGGAGAAGAGAACCATAAATAGAACCAGGCGTTTTCTGTCAAAGTATCTTGCAGTTAAAGCATTCCGGAAAATTGTTGTGCGGCTGAAAGAGAGAATGAGAAGCAGGAAGATGGAGATCCCCAGCCATACATGTTGTACACCATTTATAAATGTGTTATACATCACGTTCACCTTTCAGTAAGATTAAGCGTATAAAAGTGTTTACTGATAAAAATGAAGAATATACATCTGCATGTTACCCCCCGTTACCTGCATCTTACCGGTAAAACCATTTTTTTATAAATGGCTTTAAGTATAATAAGGCTGCAAAAGGGAAAGCTGCAAGAGTCTATCTTTATCAGAACCGTTCCTCTGTATTATATCAAGTATGAAAAGGTTTTGTACCTGCAGAGGCAAAATCAGACGGGAAGAATGAAGAGAGCAAAGAAAGGAAGCGAAAGAAATGATTATTTACGGAGTTGCACTTCTGGCAGGCTGCTACATGGCAGGCAATTTGATTGGTGATGTTCTCGGTATGGCATTGGGGGTCAATGCAAATATCGGCGGTGTGGGATTTGCTATGCTTCTCCTGATTGTTATTTCCACCTGGGCTGAGCAGAAAGGGATTATGAAAGGGCCTGAAGAGGCGGGAATTAAATTCTGGGCGTCCATGTATATTCCCATTGTTGTAGCCATGAGTTCCATCCAGAATGTCGTTGCGGCGCTTTCCGGCGGGATGGTCGCAATCCTGGGCGGTGCTCTGGCAGTGGTTCTTGGTTTTCTTCTGATTCCGGTACTTTCTCCGCATCATTCTTCCGAACAGAAAATGGCCGGTAAGGTGGCTCTGAATGAAGGTAAGCAGTAAGGAAAGAACGAGGTAAAAGGTTATGGATATCTTAGCAATGGCAGTCAAGCTGTTTACCAAAAATGGAATGGTAGCGTCTTTCATGGTGCTGGGGTTAATCACTTTTATTGCTTATAAAATGGGCAGTCTTACAAAGGGAAGAGTACATGGCAGCGCTATCGCCATTTTTCTGGGACTTGTTCTGGCCTACTTCGGCGGTTCTGTAACCGGCGGCAGCAAAGGTATTGCTGATATACCGCTTTTTGCAGGGATGGGGTTGGTCGGCGGGGCCATGTTCCGTGATTTTGCTATCGTGTCTACCGCTTTCGGGGCGGATCTCCGCGAAATTAAGAAGATCGGCCTGCGGGGTGTGGCTTCCCTTTTTATCGGAGAGTTCATCTGCCTGGTGGCAGGTATAGCGGTTGCTTATCCGCTCGGATATACCAGCGCGGTTGATCTTGTAACTATCGGCGCAGGTGTGGCGACTTTCGTGGTGGGACCGGTAACGGGGGCGGCTCTCGGTGCTTCTTCTGAAGTTATTGCCATCAGCATTGCGGCGGGCGTTGTGAAATCCGTACTTGTCATGGTTGTAACACCTTTTGTGGCAAAACCGCTTGGTATTAATAATCCCCAGTCTGCTATGGCATTTGGCGGAATCATGGGTACTACATCCGGTACCGCTGCAGGAATGGCGGCTGTTGATCCGAAACTCGTTCCTTACGCGGCTATGACAGCGACCTTTTACACGGGACTCGGATGCCTGCTTTTTCCGTCGGTGTTCTATTTCATGACCCGGATGGTTTTCTGAGCAGATGGAGAAATTAAAAGCATTTACTTGATTTGATTGGGTAGGTGCTTTTTCTTTGGAAAAGAAATAAATCGTTATATAATTAAAATATTGAAAAACAAGATGTTTCATCAGAAAGAGGAGAATAATTATGTTGGAAATCAGACCGAACAATAAGAACTGGCATACCAGAGGTGATGATACTAAAGCAAGACTGGATGCCGCTGCCTGTTTAGCAAAAGGAAAGATTGTTGATGCGAAAGATACGGTTGCTCTTTTAGAAGCGGTCCTGCATCCTGGTGACAATGTCAATATAGAGGGGGATAATCAAAAGCAGGCGGATTTCCTGGCGGGTGAACTTTGCAAGGTCGATCCGTCCCGTGTCCATGATCTCCACATGATCCAATCCACGTTGTCTATCCCTGAACATTTGGATGTGTTTGAAAAAGGGATTGCAAAGGAATTGGATTTCGCGTATGCAGGGAGACAGGGCAAACGCCTGGCGCAGATGGTACAGGACGGCAGCATCGAATTGGGCGCGATTCATACCTATCTGGAAATGTACAGCCGCTACTTTATCGACCTGATTCCGAGAGTGTCTCTTCTTGTAGCTGATGAAGCGGACAGGGAAGGAAATATTTATTCCGGCTTTTCCACGGAAGATACACCGGCGATTGCCGAAGCGACAAAATTCAACCAGGGAATCGTCATTGTGCAGGTGAACAAGCTGGTGGATAAAGTATCCCGTGTGGATATCCCAGCCGACTGGGTCGATTTTGTGATCGAAAGCCCAACGCCGTACATGCTGAATCCGCTTTTTACCCGTGATCCGGCGAAAATCAGCGATGAAAGAATATTAAAAGCCATGATGGCTATAAAGGGAATTTATGGCGAATATGGCGTCCAGGTACTGAACCACGGAGTCGGTTTTGATACAAGCGCCATTGAACTTATTCTTCCGACCTATGGGGAAAGCCTTGGACTTCGGGGAAAGATCTGCAGACACTGGGTACTGAATCCGCACCCCACCATGATCCCGGCGATTGAAACAGGATGGGCGGAAAATCTTTACTCTTTCGGCTCTGAAGTAGGCATGGAAGAATATATTAAAGCAAGACCCGATGTTTTTGCCGTCGGACCGGACGGAACGATGCGTTCCAACAGAGCTTTCTGCCAGGCGGCAGGCCACTATGCGGCAGATATGTTTATCGGATCCACCATGCAGATTGACCGTTACGGCAATTCTTCCACAGCAACAAAGAACAATGTGGCAGGCTTCGGCGGCGCTCCGAACATGGGGTGTGATGCCAAGGGTCGGCGCCATGTGACAGAAGCATGGTTCAAGTGCGGCAATGAGGTAGCAAATCGTGCCGAATTGACGGGTGAATGTCTCCGCGGCAAAAAACTTGTCGTACAGGTGATTACGACCGTATCTGAAAAAGGATTCCCCGGCTTCGTGCAGGAACTGGATGCGATCCAGTTGAAGAAGAATGCGGGATTGGATCTGGAACCGGTTATGATTTACTCTGACGACCTGACCCATATTGTTTCCGAAATCGGTATCGCGTATCTCCATAAGTGCCGCAACATGGAAGAACGGATGAATGCTATCCGCGCCATAGCCGGCAAGACGGAAGTGGGCATGCTGGAAGATCCTGCTGAGACACTGCGTCTCAGGAAAGAGGGCATTGTGAAGCTGCCGGAAGATTTGGGCATTGACCGTTCAACGGCGACAAGGGAACTTCTTGCCGCGAAGAATATGAAAGACCTTGTGGATTGGTCCGGGGGACTCTATAATCCGCCGGCAAAATTCCGCAACTGGTAATTTCTCATATAAGTAAAAACCTGTTACCCTTTTTATTTCGGGTAACAGGTTTTTACTTTTGGGCTAATAGGAACATTATTCTTTTTCATCCTGAGAAGGGGTATTTACCGTGCGGATAATCCATTTTTCGCCGCCGGTAAATCTGGAATTATGCTTTTCTGCAGCGTATTCGTATCTTTTATTCAAATCGGCGACAGCCTTTTCCAGCGATTCCAAAGTATGGATGACTGATTCGGCACGCATGTCACAGCGGCAGACCGGACAGGCGGGCGGTGTAAAATATCTGCTGTTGATTTTTGAGCGGCATACGGGGCAAGAAACAAATTCCGTACGAAACTTCCGCATGGCCTGATCGTTTTTATATTCTTCAAGGCGTGCCTTTTTGTCGTCCAGCCGTTTTTTTAAAGACACCATCCGGGGAGACGGTTCGATTCCGATTTTATACTTGACCGCATACGTGGTAGGAACCGTTTTCAAATAAGCAAGAGCCTGGTTTTTGGTATTGAAGATTTTTTCCTTAAATACAAGACCCCTGAAGATGTGGTTGGCTTCTCTTTTGGTGAACCCTTCTGCTACCATGTGCTCTTTCATATCGTCACGGATCCATTGTGACGGTTTTGTAATATCATACTCCCAGAATTTTTCCGTCCATGCGGGTGTTGCTGAAACGGGACAGTCTTTCAGCTGCGAAACCGGTATTTCTTCTTTTCCGGGCGCCGTTTCAGGTTTAATCGTTTTTACAGCCGTTACCGCCGATTCTTTCCCTCTTCCATCCTTCGGTGCGGCATTTTCCGTTTTTTCATTCTTTTGTTCTTTTTTGTCAGTTTTCTTTTCTTCTGCCGGGAAAAGATCAAAGAGAGAAGTCTCTTCAAAATCAGGATTCTGTGACATAGCAAACTCCCATCTATCAGAATATAAGTCAATCATATCATGGATAGGCGAAGGGGGAACTGTTTTTAGCAAAACATATTTCCCAATATAAAACCGGTTTCCATCATCCATATGGGACGGAATATCTCCTGCTGCTTAAAAGTATTTCACAAAAAATATCCGGCAGGGGCAGTGCCGGATGTAGAAAAAGATTACTCGAAGTGTACTTGTAATTTTTTGTTTTCTTTAGCAGCGTCATGAAAAACGGCAATCATTGTTTTTCCATATTCCCCAAGGTAACCGTCTGAAGCGATTACGCGGGGAACGGTAATCGTGGTTTTCGTAATGATTTCACAGAGACAGTCGTAGAGGGCATCTAAGTTCCTGCCGTAATAGTCCGGGAGATGAAGTATTTCCTTCAGGTAGGTGTGGGCTGTTTCTCTTGTTTTGAAGTTTTCAGGAGCAAGTCTGATTTGCATAGGACAATCTCTTAATATATTTTTTCAAAATCCTGATAGTGGGATGAGGTGTAGTAGATAAGGCCATCGTTGGAGAAACAGATACGTTTCGCGTTCCTGTTCCCCCTGACGTAGTCAATGTCGCATTCTTTCCAGCTGCGCCCCGGAGCGTCAGGGAGGATTTTTTCATAATTGCTGAAGCGGTCGCCGCCGATACTTTTTCCCGGAGCGACTTGATCAAGTGTCCCCTTATCTTTCCATCCTAAGCTTCTGGCTTCCGCCTTGGTGATATAGTTGGGCGGCAGTTTCCTGTAGATATGGATATATGCTGCTACATGATCTTTATCGGTGTAGGCCTGATTCCGTTCCACACGGATTTCCGCGCTGCCCGGACTTTTTGCGCTGAATTGTTCACCGCTTTGGGAAACTGACGTGGAGCCTGTGTAACTTTGTCGACTGATTTTTTCTTTGTTCGTGCTCCCTTTGTCAGCATTTTCACTGCTCTGAACAGCATCGGAATCCGTGTAGATTTTATTCTGCCTGATGCGGCTTTTTGATTTATCTGCACTTCCTGTATCTGATCTTTCAACGCTTTGAACGGCCGGCGCGGAAGAGGCGCCATGCTGCTGTCCTCCTCCACAGGCGGTAAGGAGTCCGAGGGAAAGAAAGACAGTTAAGATGGCGGCGAAAAATTTTTTCATGGAAAGCTCCTTTATGGCAGATGGTTATATAGAACTGTTTACACCGGCATATTGTTCGGCGAAACGTTTAAAGTTTTTAATGAAATAATTTTTCAGTTCTTCTGCCGGCGGAGTGAGGGGTGTGTTTTCGTCCCATGACAGGCTGATGTACCGCTGGCAGCCCGGTGTGGCGATGGGAACAAGTGCTACATGGTCGCCGCCGACGCCGTACCAGGTGATACGCGGAGCAAAGGAGACGCCGAGACCCGCTTTAATAAATTCCCGTACGGTGCCGGGGTTGTCGCTCTCCAGAATGACATGAGGAGTGAAACCTGCCGCCCTGCAGTAAAAGTCTGTAATATTTCTTAAAGCGACGCCTTGTTGGAGCGTGATGAAATCCGCTTTTTCAAAGTCTGCCAGATTAACCGAGGCATGGGAGGCAAGCGGATTCGTATCGGGCATGGCGAGAAGGATGTCTTCTTTCAGGAGTGTGATGGAATGATCCGTGTCAATGGGGTTGATACTGCTTGACAGGTACAGATCCACACGGGAGTGATGGTTTATTTCCTGACGGTCCCGCTGCTGGATGATTTCGAAACGGATATGGGGATGTTCTTTTTTAAATTCTGTAAGGAATGCCGGAATAATCATGGATGCGGCGAAAATGGAAATCGTCACCGTCATGTCCTGTGCTTCTTTGGCGTCTTCCAGCTCTTTCTGCGCATGCTTAAGTTCGCTCATAATCCTGTTTGTATGGCTGAGAAGGATTTCTCCGTACTTGGTGAGGACGATGTTTCTTCCGGATCGGCGAAACAGGGGGACGCCCAACTCCTGCTCCAGCATTTTAATGGTGTGGGACAGAGACGGCTGGGAAATGTGAAGCGCTTCCGCCGCGTGGGTCAGATGCTGGAGCTCTGCGGTCTTTTGGAAATAGGTCAATGCAAGAAGCGTGAGTTTCATAAAAGCCTCCTCGGCATAATATATAATTTGTTACTTATATATAAATTATACGCTTTACTCTATAAATGTCCAATAGCTCATGGAATCCTTTTATCAAAGGTTATGAATATTTCATAAGTCATGAGATAATCTATTAATTGAGAAGGCAATACAATTAATTGAAAAATCCGGAGTGGCAAAGAAAAGGAATAAGCAGTATCATAATAATATTATGACAAGCCGGAGGCTCCGGCGGGAAATGAAGGAGCGAGAAAATGAAAATATTTATTGATACGGCTGACGTGGAGGCCATCCGCAGAGCGAAAGCGATGGGATTCGTTTCCGGAGTAACGACAAATCCGTCACTAATCGCGGCGGAAGGAAAGGATTTCCATACGGTGATTAAAGAAATCGCATCGATTGTGGACGGTCCGGTATCGGCGGAAGTCCTTTCTGAAACAGCGGAAGAGATGATTGCTGAGGGACAGGTTCTCGCCGGACTTGATCCCCATGTGGTCGTGAAAATTCCCATGACGGGAGAAGGCATGAAAGCGGTGAGTGCCCTGTCTGACATGGGGATCCGTTCTAATGTGACTTTGATTTTCTCGGCAGGGCAGGCACTGCTGGCAGCCCGTGCAGGGGCGTCTTATGTCAGCCCCTTTGTAGGACGTATCGATGATATCGGCTGGGACGGCGTAGAACTGATCCGGACGATTGCCGATATATTCCGTCTCCACAAGATCAAAACGGAAATCATTGCTGCCTCTGTCCGCAAGCCGCAGCATGTGGCACAATGTGCCCTGGCGGGGGCAGATATTGCCACTGTTCCGTACCAGGTGCTTATGGACACTCTTAAGCATCCGCTTACCGACATCGGCATTGCCCGTTTTAAAGCGGACTGGGAAAAAGCACATAAGTAAGACAAAGCGCCTTTCCTAGGGAAGGGCGTTTTCATTTGGGAAGATTCTATATTTCAGGAGGAATCGTTATAATAAAAGAAATCAAATGAATTGTCCGGTTCCCTTTTGGAGGAAATATGAAAAAGAAAATCACCGTGATGACTAAAATGGAAAGAATTGCCGCCGCTATCCGCGGGGACGCTGTCGATACGGTTCCGTATTCTTTGTGGTCCCACTTGCCGCTTATTGATTTGGATCCGGTAAAAAATGCGGAGCAGACCTACGGTTTTTATAAAACGTACGATGTAGATATTTTAAAAACGATGAACAACGGCATGTACAGCGTTGAAGATTTCGGTGCCGTGGCGGACTACTCGGAAATCGCCGGGGGCGGCGTGGCAAAAATCGTTTCTACACCTGTCCACAGACCAAAGGATTGGCTTGATTTGGAACCGGTATCGGTGAATGCGGGTGCTCTGGCAAGAGAACAGGAATACCTGCGGCTTCTTCTGGATAAGACAAGAGGCACAGTGCCGGTAATTTTTACCGTGTTCAGTCCTTTGACGACGGCATACAAACTCTGCCCCGATTTGATGAGGCATGTGGCGGAGGGGTTTGGAGAAGAAGTGAAGGCGGGACTTCGGGTGATTACGGAAAGCACCTGCGCTTTGGTGCAGCGGGTCATTGAGATGGGGGCGGACGGCATTTTCTTTGCAACCCAGCTTTCATCATATGCGGCCGGAGAAGAGAGTTTTTACCGCGAGTACGGTATGCCTTATGATCTGGCGGTGCTTTCTGCATCATCAGGGTGGTGCAATGTGCTCCACGCTCACGGGAAAGACATCATGTTTCCCCTGCTCAGGAAATATCCGGTGCAGATTTTCAACTGGCATGCCTGGGAATCCTTGCCTGAAATCGGTGAGGCGCAGGCGCTTACGGGGAAATGTATCATGGCAGGGCTGGAGCGGATGGATATCACCGGCGGCAGAAAGAATGAGATCGAATACCGCATTTATAAAACGCTCAGGCAGACAGGGGGACGGAAAATTATTTTATCTCCCGGCTGTGTGATCCGATATCCGCTTAATGAAGAAATACTTGCTTTTGTGCGGAAAGCAAAAAATGAAATTGAGGAAAAGCTCCTGAAAGCCAGATAAGGAATAAAGTGTACGATCCTGCATCCATTCTTGTGGAGCAGGATTTTTTATAAGAAAGCAATCAAAAACGCCTCCCGTGAAGAGAGACGTTCTTGTGCATTTGTATTTATTCTTTCATGACTGTGCCGTCAGCCAGGGTGATAGTATAACCGTTGTAGTTGATCGTACCTAAGTTGTAGAGGCTTGTCAGCGTGGAGTTGCCCGTAAGGTTCCATATGGAGCCTGCCGCTATGAAGACATCGGCGTTTGTTTTGTACTTTTCGCCGCCTTCCACATTGGGGACGATGGAAATCATTCCGTTAAAGGTGGAATTGTTTTTCAGCGTCATGTTGATGTTGGAAATGGAGTCGACAGAAATATTTCCGGTGAGAACCTGATTGTCTGCGACAAGTTCCACATGGCCGCCATTGCGTCCCGGCGTACCCCAGCCGTTTGCGCCGTCATTGCCTGCGACGGTAATAAGGTTTGCCGCAGGGTTGTCCATGGTGATCGCGGTACCGTTTAAGGAAATTTTACCGTGGGTGGCGGTTACATAGAACATGCCGCCTTTGTGGGAAATAAGATAACCGCCGCGGACATCGAAATGCTGGGTGCCCATGGTGCCGATATCTTTTTCATCAGAGAAGAGAACGATATTGTAAGGAACAGTGTCCGTCGTTTCTTTTCCTTCAAGGGTTGTGCCCGAAAGGGTGATTGTATTATTTCCTTTAAGAACGGCTGCTTTTGCGTTCAGTGCGTTTACGGAAGCATTGGTGACGGTAACGTCGCCTTTGGAATAAATGCCCTGCGACATAGCGCCGGAAGTGGTAAAGGAGCCGCCATCCGCGATGAGGATACCGCCCCCGTCAGCAATCATGATGGCAGGAGAACTGTCACCTGTGGTAGAAACGGTGGAGTTTTCCACTTTCATCATGGCACGGGCGGAAACAGCGGTGCCGGCGGAATTATTTCCCGTAGTAACAACGGAAGAATCCTTCAGGCTGATATAGGTGCTCTTGCTGTAACCGTAAGCACCTGTCGATCCAATGCCGGAAGAGGAAATACGGGCGCCCGTCATCGTCGCGCGTCCGCCGTGGGTGGCAAGGAAAGCGGCATTCTGTCCGTAAAGCCTGGAACTGTCTACATCGGTAGAATCACCTGTTTTTGTAATCTGTGCGTTGGGGGCGGTAATGTATGCCATGGGGACACGGAGAGCATTTTCATCTGCTTTATCAGAAGTGTAAACTCCATTTTCATAGTTCCCGTCGCTGGAAAGCTCATTGGCGGTTTCGCCCTGGCTGATGGTATATTTTTTTACCGGCGGGGAAATCGGTTCGGGTTCCGTTTCCGGTTCGGGTTCTTCTGCCGGTTCCGGTTCTGCGGCCGGCTGTTCGACAACCGGCTTCGGTGCCTCGGGGGAAAGATTCTTAAAAGTACCCGATTCTACGGAAGCCTGTACGTCAGATACAGTCAGATCGAGGCCTTTCAGCAGGGCGTCTGTATAATTCACATCACCCGCAGAGGCTGCTGCGGCGGGAGCAGAAGCAGGAGCGCTTTGCTCTCCCTTCTTTTCCGCTTTTTCCAAGTCTTTCATTTTTTGAACGGCAGCACGGTATGGATCCAGGGGTGTGCTGCCTGCCTGTGAGGCAGCAGTGGCGGAAATACAGCCGGAAAGAGCCAGCGTGCAGAGAAGGGCAGTCATTTTTGTATGTTTCATAATAACCTCACTTTTGATAAATTTTTGGATGTCCATTTTTGAGTATAATATAACATTCTTATTTTACAACATCAGGAAAAGATTGTCATTTTTGTCAAGGGAAAGGAAAGTTCTGATATAATAAAAAGAAAATAAATGGAGGTGGCCATGTTTACCATAGGGTGCCACTTGTCGGTTACAAAAGGATTTTATCATATGGCGAGGACGGCGACGGAACTCGGAGCGAATACGTTCCAGTTTTTCCCCCGCAATCCCCGGGGCGGGGCGGCAAAACCGTTAGCAAAGGAAGATATAAGGCAGCTGGAAGAATGGATGGATACCCACGGTTTCGGAGAGATACTTTGCCATGGCGCCTATACGATGAACGGCGCGTCAACGAAAGAAGAAGTCAGAGAGTTCGCGCGGACTGCTATCAGGGAAGATCTGGCAAAGGTGTCCCTTCTGCCGCGGTGTCTTTATAATTTCCATCCCGGCGCCCATCTGAAACAGGGGACGGCTGTTGCCATTCCTCTCATTGCGGATATGGTGAATTATGCTATGGATCAGGAAGGCCTGAATACTACCGTGCTTTTTGAAACGATGGCGGGAAAGGGGACGGAAGTGGGCCGTACGTTTGAGGAGCTGGCGGAAATAATTTCCCGTGTGGAAAGAAAAGACCATGTCGGTGTCTGTCTGGATACCTGCCATGTGTATGACGGCGGCTATGACATCGTGAATGATCTGGACGGCGTTCTGAAACGGTTTGATCAAATTGTCGGACTGGAAAAGTTGAAAGCAGTCCATCTGAATGATGATAAGAATCCTTTGGGCAGCCATAAGGACAGACATGAGAAAATAGGAGAAGGGACGATCGGCACAGAGGCTTTCGCGCGGATCATCAATCATCCGGCCCTGAGGGAACTGCCGTTTTTTCTGGAAACACCTAACGAACTTCCGGGATATAAAAAGGAAATTGCTTTGCTGCGTTCTCTTCGGCAGGAGGAATAAGATGAATGAAAGAATAAAAATAAAAGTGAAACAGATGCTGGACCGCGGCGCAAAAGGGCTGCTCCGTTTCCGCACGGCATTTCTTTTTTCCCTGTTTCTTTTTCTTATCGTTTTCTGCCGTGTGGCGTACATGCCCGGCGAAACGAGCTTTGATGAATTGTTTCCTGTTTCTCTGGGATATATTCTGATTTCCCTTGGATCTACAATTTTATTTTCCGTACTTTGGCGGCTTCTGCTTGAATGGAAGCATAAGGTTTCCCTGCTTTATGAGGCGGTAAATATTCCCGCACTGGCAGGATTTTATTTTCTCTGGCATATGATGCCGATGAATCATTACTTTGCCATGTATGTGGCAGGTCTTTCCTTTTCTCTGCCCTGTCTGTGTCTTTTCCTCTTGCAAAGGCAGATGGCAACAGGATTGTTTCCTCATGTTTTTGTGTCTTTTGTCCAAGCTTTCGGAATTGCTGTTTTGACGATGGGGCTGGGTGGAATCTGTCTTCTGGGCATTAACGCGCTCCTTGTCCCTATAGCTTGGAGCTGGGGATATGCTTTATGTGCATTTTCTTTTGTGCTTGTAGGGATCAACGTATTTTTGTCCTGCTTTCCTTGTGAAAAGGAGTGCCCGCGTTCCGCTTCTTTTCTGTACTTGCTGAAACGGGTGTTTCTGCCGGCTTATGCAGTTCTGCTGGCGATTCTTTACGGATATATAGGGAAAATCCTGTTCCTTTGGGAAATGCCTGTGGGGAAAATGAATTGGTATGCTTCTTTTGCTGTCGCTGTTTTCAGTTTATTTTATTTCTGTCTTTATGAAGAAACGGACAATGGCAGCAGACGTTTTCTGAAATATGGCGCGTTGGCGCTTTTCCCCGTCATGGTTGTGCAGGCGCTTGGTATTTATATCCGTTTTGAGGCGTATGGATTGACGGCGGCGCGGTATGCTTCGATGATATGCAGCGGATTCGGTCTGGCGGTCATCGCGTTTGCCTTTTTCCGCAGAGCCGCCTATCCGCTTTTTCTTTTGGCGGGGATTATTGGCGTCCTGTGCAGCATGACACCGCTGAATCTTATTGATGTGCCTGTTTATGACCAGGGACGCCGCCTGGAAAGGGTACTGGTAAAAAATCAAATGATAAGCGATGGAAATCTAAAACTGCCGGTCTCTATTTCTGAAGAAGATGCGGAAGTACTGCGGAGCGCTTATGATTATATGAAGTACAGTGAAGGGGCATGGCGGTTTCCCGTGGTGGAACAGCTGAGAAATGATGACCGCTTCACAGAACTGCTGGGATATGACTATGATCAAAGACGGGTAATCCGCAGCTATGAATGGAATGAAATTCCTGTCACCGGATACCGGCGGCTTATTCATTTCAGATCGGATACAACGGAAAACCATGGGGAGCTTCTTATCACCAATGGGGATGAAATAATCCGTCTGGACATCCGGCCGTATTTGCAGGAAATAAAGGAAAAAGGAGCGGGCGAACAAAAGGGAACGGCGGAAAATATGATGTACCATGTAAATGAAACCCGGGTTCTCCGTTTTGTCTGGATCAATTATTATTGGGGGAAAGAGCCACACTTTATGAGTGAAGGGTACTTATTGGAAAAATAAGGATGGGAATATTATGAAGTTTATCCATACTGCCGACTGGCATCTGGGGAAATTATTTTACGGGGAATATCTTACGGAAGAACAGGAATGGATTCTGAAAAATCAATTCCTGCCTTTGATAGATGAAGAGAAGCCGGATGTCATCCTGCTGGCAGGAGATGTGTATGACCGTTCCGTTCCGCCGGCGGAAGCGGTGGAGCTTTTTGACGAAATGATTTCTGAAATCACAGGAAAGCGGAAAATCCCTTTTATCGTAATCAGCGGCAACCATGACAGCGCTGAAAGGCTGTCTTTTGCCAGCCGCATTCTCCGCGGCACCGGATTATTCCTTTGCGGTGACTTGTACCACACTTTAGAGCCTGTCGTATTGAAGGATAATGATGGTGAAGTGGCATTTGCCCCTCTTCCCTATGCGGAACCGGGGAAGGTGCGGGAAGCGCTTTCCGCCGATGTCCATACTCATGAGGAAGCAGAACGGGTGCTCTCGGATTTCCTTTTACGGCAGATGGGACATGCGGCAAGGAAAGTCGCCATCGCCCATGAATTTGTGGCGGGCGGCTCTGCGAGTGACTCGGAGCGGCCTCTTTCGATCGGGGGGACGGATCTTATCAGCGCGGATGTATTTGCGCCGTACAACTATACGGCACTGGGACATCTCCACGGGCCGCAGAAAGCAGGGGGAAAGGAAAATGTCCGTTACAGCGGAAGCCTTTTGAAATATTCTTTCAGCGAAGCTACCCAGAAAAAAGGAGTCATTGTAGGAGAAATAGACGGAGCAGGGCAGGTGAAGACCACATTCATTTCTCTTTCACCCCGTCATGACGTGCGTGTCATAAAAGGGTTTTTTGATGATCTTATCAAGGGAGAAAGTGAGGATTTCCTCATGGCGGAGCTCTTGGATGAAGGCCCTGTCATTGATGCCATGGCGCGGCTTCGTCAAAAATATCCCCGCATGATGACGATACAGTCCCATCGCAGGATGAACAGCGGAAGCGGGGAAAGAAGCTTTGACCTCATGAAAAAGGTAGATCCTTTGGATATGTTCCGCGTTTTTTATAAGGAATTCCAGGATAAAGAATTTACGGAAGAAGAGGAAAACTACATGAAGGAACTGTGGGAAGATCTGCGGAAGGAGGACGACTGATGAGACCGGAACGACTCAGGATCAGTGCTTTTGGCCCTTATGCAGGCCAAGAGGATTTGGATTTCTCCGCTCTGGGGAATCATACGCTTTTTCTCATTTGCGGCCCTACCGGCGCAGGGAAATCCACCATCCTTGATGCCATGTGCTACGCGCTCTATGGAAAAACCAGCGGCGCCGTCCGATCGGGAGAAGATTTGCGGAGCAACTATGTGGGGTATGACCGAAAAACCTATGTGGAATTTGATTTTGCCATAGGAAACAGGCATTACCGTATCTATCGAAGTCCCACGCAGCTGCTGGAGCGGCAGAAGGGTGACAGGAGCAAGCCTGTAGAGCATAAAGGAAAAGCGGACTTTTATGAAATAGATGAAGAAGGAAGGGAAAAAGCCCATATCACTTCAAAGGGGGTGGACAGCGCTGTAGAAAACCTGCTCGGTGTCGGATTGGAACAGTTCCGGCAGATTATCCTGCTGCCCCAAGGGGATTTTCGTAAACTGCTGCTGGCGGATTCGTCGGATCGGCAGAAAATCATGGAACAACTTTTCCAAACAGGTATTTACCTTGCTTTTGAAAAAAGACTGCAGGAAGAAACCCAGAAACTGAAGACGGAATATAGCAGGGGAGAACTGCAAAGAACCACTCTTCTGGAAACCTGCCGGTCTGAGTCGGAAGAAGAATTGGAGAAACAGGCGGAAATCAATGAAAAAGTTCTGAAAGAAAAAGAAACGGAATTTATGCAGGCGGACAAAGAGCAGCAGGTCTTTTTACGCGCCTATGATGAGGCGAATGTGCTTCATGGTGCTTTTCTCCGTCTGGAAACGGCGGAAACGGCATTGAAGCGGATGGAAGAAAAGAGGAAAGAAAAGGAAGAGCTGCGCGGGCATATAAAAATGATTCGTGCCGCCCAGTCGGTGACAAAAGAGTGGTCTGAAGCGGTAAATGCAAAAGCAGCAGCGCACTGCGGCGGAAACATTGGAAAAAGCAGCCGCCGATCTGCCTGTAAAAGAAAAGGCAAAGGCAGAGGCGAAGCAAGCTCTTGAGCTTTTTGAAAAAGAAAAACCGAAGCAGAAAGAACGGATTGAAATGAAGGGGAAATTGGGAGCAGTATCGGAATCCTTCCCGTTCCTACGGGACTGCGAAAAGAGAAGCGGAACGTCTGGCCGGAATATACGTGGTAAAACAAAAGGAGGCGGAACGGCTTCGGGAACAAGTGTCGGCAGCGGAGAAAAAAGCGGCGGAAGACAAAAAAGAACTGGCTTTGCCGAAACCGGATTTTCATGGAAGGACAAGCTTTTGTACTGGCGGAGAAACTGACAGACGGACAGCCCTGCCCCGTATGCGGATCGCTTTCCCATCCTGCACCTGCCGCGGCGGGAGAGGACAGGATAACGGAAAAGGATGTGAAGGACGCGGAACGGCAGATGCACCTGTCGGAAGACGCGGAGAAAAAAATCCGCCATGAAGCGGAGGCATATCAGGCAAAGGAGCTGGCAGCGGCAAAGGAATCCGCTGATAAAGCAATGACCGTCCTGTCCGAATTGGAAAAGAATCTGCCTGCAGCATACAGAGATTCGCTTGCTCTGGAAAAAGAAATCAAAGCTCTGGAAACACGTATTTCATCCTTTGAAAAATCACTGGAGCAGGCGGAAGAAAAGCAAAAAAACGCGGAGACCATTTATCAGGCGCTGAAAGAGCAGAAAGAACTCTTAGAAAAACAGGCGGGAGAATTTTTAAAAGTGTCGGAAGAGAAAAACTGCATCTTGAAAATAAAAGTGGCGGAAGCGGGATTTGCCGACTGGTTTGAGTGCAGCCGGTACATGAAAGAAGTTCCCCGGCTGGAAGCATATGAAAATGATTTAAAGATTTACGATCAGAGTGTCCATGCGGAAGAAGAAAAAATTAAAGGGGAAAAGGAGAAGACAGCAGGCAAAACAAAGCCGGATATGAATGACTGGAATGAAAAACGGATGAAACTGCTGGAAAGTATGAAAGGGTTCGCCGCGGAAAAAGCAGAGAAGGAAACGGAATTAAAGAAACAGAAAGAAACTTTGAAAAAACTTTACCAACTGAAAGAAACGCAAAAAGAAATCAGTGAAAAGTACAGCTTGGTGGCGCATCTTTGGGAAATTGCCCAGGGAAAAGAAACGGGCATCAATTTGGAGCGGTTCGTTCTGGGGGCGCTTCTTGATGCTGTAACGGAAAAAGCGAATCTTCGCCTGATGGAAATGAGCGGGAACCGCTATGAGCTTCTCCGCAAGCGGGGAGAGCGATCTGATGGGAGAAAGAAAGCGGGGCTCGATCTGGAAGTCTTTGACGGCAATACGGGCAGGGCAAGACCGGCGGCCACTCTTTCCGGCGGGGAAACCTTTCTTGCTTCCCTTTCTTTGGCTCTGGGCTTGGCGGATGTGGTGCAGGAATATGCCGGCGGGGTCCATTTGGATGCGATGTTTATTGATGAAGGTTTCGGCAGTCTGGATTCCGAGTCCCTTGATCTTGCCATGAAGACACTGCAGGAATTGAAAGGGCAGAACCGTCTGATCGGACTGATCTCCCATGTGGGAGGACTGGAAGAACGTATTCCCGCTAAATTGCGCGTGACGAAAACACAGACGGGGAGCACGGCGGCTTTTGAGATGGGATAAGTGGATGGATACATATTAATTTATTTCGTGGCATGTGCTGTTCCTACTTTGTTGTGGGTGTTTAGAAAAATTCACATAGGTGGCGGCTGTATCGGGGGTGATTTATTTTTATTGCGACGCTGGGGATACTATTGCCCCAGTAACGGGAAAAGGAAGAGATGGTGTCTTTATTGACAACAAGTCTTCCTTTTTGCATACTGTGAATTTATTTTTTCTATTTGCTGTAATCTGCCGGACAGCAGCCGTTTTTATTCTTTGATTGCGATGGAGAAATAATTTTTCTTACCTTTGCGGATGATGATGAATCGGCCGTTCGTATTCGGATGGGCGGAGATGGACGCTTCCGTATCTTTGATCTGCACACCGTTTACGCGGACAGCGCCGTTGGTGATATCTTCTCTTGCCTGGCGTTTGGATTTTTCCACGCCTGCTTCCACGAGGGCATCCACAATATTGACGGGGGCAAAAGCCACTTCACCGCCTTTGGTGTTTCGGAAAGCGCCTTCGATTTCTTCACCTGTCAGTTCGGCAATATCACCGGAGAAAAGGGCGGCGGTGACTTTAAGAGCCTGTGCCAGTCCTGCTTCTCCATGAACGAAGCGGGTGACTTCTTCCGCCAGACGTTTCTGGGCGGTGCGGTTTTCCGGATGTGCCTGCACCTCTTTATCAAGGGTGTCGATTTCTTCTTTTGTAAGGAAAGTGAAATATTTCAGGTACTTGACGACATCCCTATCGTCCTGGTTGAACCAGAACTGGTAGAATTCGTAGGGCGAGGTCTTTTTCGGGTCAAGCCACACGGCGCCGCCGGCAGTCTTGCCGAATTTTGTGCCGTCTGCTTTGAGCATGAGGGGGATGGTCAGACCGAAGGCTTCGTGGATTTCATTAGTTTTTCTGATGAGTTCAATGCCGTTTGTGATATTGCCCCACTGGTCGGCACCGCCGATTTGCAGCTGGACGCCGCATTTTTCATAAAGCATTTTATAGTCGATGGACTGGAGAATCTGGTAGGAGAATTCCGTGAAAGAAATGCCCGTTTCCAGACGGGAGGCGACCACGTCTTTTGCCAGCATGGTATTGATATTAAAAAGTTTTCCGTAGTCCCGGAGGAAGTCGAGCAGACTGATTTTGGAGAGCCAGTCATAATTATTCATCATGGTGAAGGATCCGTCTTCACCGAAAAGTTTCTTCATCTGCTCCGTGAGAGAATCCGCATTATGCTTTACTTGGTCCGCGGTCTGGAGGACACGCTCTGTGGTGCGTCCGCTGGGATCGCCGATCGCACCCGTGCCTCCGCCGATAAGGATGACGGGATGGTGGCCGGCGAGCTGGAACCGTTTCAAAATCATGAAAGGGATCAGGTGGCCGATATGCATGCTGTCTCCCGTAGGATCGATACCACAATATAAAGAAATGGATTTTTCATCCACCAGTTTGTATAGCCCTTCTGCATCTGTCTGTTGATTAATTGCGCCGCGCCATTCCAATTCGTCAATGATATTCATTCAATTCCGCCTTTCTGTGCCGGTTACATGGTAATCAGTGTGTTATTACAATATATCTTATTTAATATAGCATATTTTGAAAAATGGCGGTATGGAAACGTATGATTTTCGCTGTTTAGGATAAAGAAATTATGATATACTTTTCATATGAATATTTTCGATATAGACAAATGGAGGATTTATGAAATTTACTTTTAACCACAACAATTTCAATGTCCTTGATCTGGATAGGAGCATTTCTTTTTATGAAAAGGCGCTGGGGTTAAAGCCTGTTCGAGAAAAAATTGCCGATGACGGCTCTTTTACACTCGTTTATCTGAGTGACGGCGTGACAGGACACACTTTGGAACTCACCTGGCTGCGCGACAGAAAAGAACCGTATAATCTGGGGGAAAATGAATTTCATCTGGCGCTGGCTGTAGAGGACATGGAAGCTGCGCATGCGCTCCATAAGGAAATGGGCTGTATCTGTTATGAAAATCCATCCATGGGCATTTATTTTATTTCCGATCCGGATCATTACTGGATTGAAATTATTCCGGAGAAATAGTATGAATCCTGTATTTCAACGGACGGCGCAGATAATCGGCGAAGATGGGGTGGAACTGCTGTCGCGGAAAACGGCGGCGGTCTTCGGACTCGGCGGCGTGGGTTCATATGCGGCGGAAGCACTCGTTCGTGCAGGTGTAGGGCATTTGATTTTTATTGATAAGGACAGTGTGGATATTTCCAATGTAAATCGGCAGCTTGTGGCGGATGTAAGCACACTCGGCCGCTTGAAGGCGGAGGTCATGGCAGAGCGGGCGCTTCGGGTGAATCCCCATTGTGATGTAAAGGTACTGCCTGCGTACTATCGCCCTGATGATACGTCATTTATTGAAAATCTCCATGCCGATTTTATTATTGATGCTATTGATGACGTGCCCGCAAAGATTTCGATTATCTGTGAGTGCGACAGGCTTCATATCCCGGTGATTTCTTCCATGGGGACAGGCAACCGCCTTCATCCTGAAATGCTTGAAATCACAGACATTTATAAAACATCGGTATGCCATCTGGCGAGAAAGATAAGGAAGGTACTGAAAGAAAAGAGAATCCGCCATCTGCCCGTGGTATGCTCCAAAGAAATTCCCTGTAAAATAGTCGGCGAAGATCACGCACCGGGATCCGTATCTTTTGTTCCTCCGGTATCTGGTATGATGATGGCAGGGTACGCTGTGCGGAAACTGCTGGAAGGGCATATGCCGAAACGGGGATAAGAAGGTGTTTTTGCAATGGTATAATAGGGGAAACCGGGATAAGGGGATTTCCCTTACGCAATGAATGACAACGCAGTTTTAGCAGGAAAGAGGAAAGTATGACAGAAATTTGTCATCCTGAGTGGATTACGGTGACAGCGGACGGAAGTGCGCATAAAGGATATGACCAGGACTGGTATCCCGAGAAACGTCAGCAGCTCTCAGGCTGCGGACCGACGGTGGGCTCCATGATGGCCGCTTATACGCGAAGGAAACTAAAAGATAAGGAAATCACTACGAAAGACGGCGCTGTGGAACAGATGCTTGAAATATGGCCGTATGCAACACCTCATCTTCACGGTCTGTACAAGACAAGATGGCTTATGGAAGGATTGAATCATTATTTCAGTGATAAAAACCTTTCTGCAGAAGCGGAAATGATTTCCATCCCTCCTGTCCGTATGCTGGCACCGTCTTTTGTAAAAGTAAAAAAATTTATTCAAGAGGGTCTTGCAGGAGATTGGCCTGTCGGATTTTTAAATCTCCACAGCGGGGGAGAGCCGATTCCTTATCACTGGCACTGGATGATTCTTGTAAGAATGGAAGAAGCCGGAGGCAGAACGATCTGCACTCTTTGGGATGAAGGGAAAGAGTATCCTTTTGATTTGGAAAAATGGCTTCATGCGACCCGGTTTGGCGGCGGCTTTGTCCGTGTCGGAAAAAAAGTAAGTATTGAGAGAGGGAAAGCGATGAAAAAAATCATTTCTTTTTTACTGGCAGGCGCTGTCCTGCTTCCGGGGGCGGCGTCCGCCGCTTTTGTGAAATCGGATAAATTATTTAATGATTATGATCGGTATGCTGTGGTATACATGGACGGCACGAAGCGTATCTATGCGGATACGGAAACGGTGGAACAGGATTATGCTCCCGCGGGAACGCTTCCTGTTATCCGCGGAAAGGTATACACTGAGGTTTATGCGGAACCTCTTGATTATCCCGCTCTGGGCAACGGCCGCATCGTAAAAGCGATTGTGGAATCAGAGCTGGCGGTGGGGGCGGATCAGTTGGGCAGTGAAATTCGATACCGCCTGCTGGATCAGAATGTGGCGTCGTATGATCTGAACGGAAATCCCGTGCCCGCTGCATCCGATGTGAAAGACACACAGGAAAATGCGCAGGAATTATATTTGAATATGTACCGTCTGGTAAAGAAATCAGGCTGAGACGAATGATCCGATTTTCCTGTAAAGTGACGGAAATCGGATCAATATGATGGAGCGCAGGCGATGCGGAGAAATAGGAAAATCAGAAAAATGGAGCCCTGGTACAGGCGGTTGTTCGAGAGAATAAAAGAGAACCGGAACCGGATCAACAGGGGAACTACAGAACCAAAGATTCTGGAGAATCCCTTTATCAGCCGGGCGTATGATAAAATTATGCGAAATCACAGGAATCATGTGTTGGGCATGTGCCTGTCGGGGATCATAGGGGGCACATTTCTGTTCCTCATATGGGATGCGCTGTGCCAAGCTGTTTTGGGCGTATCGTCCCGGGAATGGCTGGGGCGCGGTATGGACCAGATTCTGACCTCTCTGTTTTTCGGGTTGTCTTTTTGTGGATATGGGTATATGGAAGATACGGTTTTCCATTCCATGGATCATGTGCTTCTGAAATACTGGACCTGTCCTTTCTGCCATAGGGAACTGCCGTACAAGGTGGAAATCAGTCAGAACATCGGAAACGAACGGTTCCATCTGCTTCCGGGTGCGGTGGAGGACTGCTGCCCCTACTGCGGGAAGCGGCTCCGCATCCTTCCGGAAGAAAAACATACCGGCGGGAAATGATGCTGCTGTGGGGATCAGGACTATGGTATGATGATCCAACGGGATTCAAGTGAAACAGTTTGCTTCGGGCAGGCTGTTTTTTATTTTTATGTCGGTGATATATAATTGGAGTGATATGGAAATGCGGAATTCGAGAACTCTTGATAAAAATAGAAAGGAAAGAAATGATTTTTCTGAAATGGCTTCACCGCCGGCAGGATGAAGAACTTCTGAAAACGGCAGAGCAGGTGCTGAAAGATTTCCGGAATGAGATTTCTTCCATGGAGGTTTGCGGAGAAGAAAGGGAAGTTCTGGAAAATATGATTTTCCTTTTGCTGAATACGTACATGGAAGAGGATGAAAAAAAGTTTCTCTGTGACGCAGACGGGAAGGGCTGCCTTGATACACTGGCGGCACCGCTGGTATTGGGAGAAAACGGAGGAACCTATGCCGCTTCTTATGACCGGTGTCTGGAAGAGGAGCAGGGGAAGTACAAAACATTTGCCCGGTATTTTGGAAAAGATTTCACCCCTTTCGGATTTGATGTATTTACAGGAATGGTACTTCTGTACACAAGAAAGACAGGAGATAGAGCGGAAGGGACACAGCGCCTGCTGGACGCTGCCGACCGGGTGCTGGGGGATTGGAAGTCTTTCTATCATTCTTTTTTGTTCGGTTTCTTTATGGCAGCGTATGGACGAGAGGCTGTATCTTCCGCGGCGTGGTTAAAAGCGGCGGACAGGCAGATTTTGGACTTGCTGCATGGGTTTGAGGAGAGATGACTTTTGGCAGTGCAAGAGGAAATCATGGCGGAAGATAAAAGGAAGAAATGGAATCAATGGGCGGAAGTTTTGTGGAATATTATTCTGATCGTCGGATGCATGTATTTCTTTTGCAGACTTCTGGCAGATATGAATAAATCCGGTTTTGCACGGATGGCGGCGGAAAATAGGATCCTGCTGCCTGTGCTGGGAATGTTTCTTCTAAGTATAGCTGCTCCCACCTGGAAGAATATACAAAAACTGGGGGCCTGTGATGAACAAGGCGGATCTGCGCCGGGAAAAGAAGCCGGGGAAAGGCGGCTATACCTGTTCATGGATATGTACAGGCGTGTCGTCCGGCACCGTTTCCCTGTCTGAGGAAAGGAAATCAAAGTTATGTATCCGGATCAATATCAGATTATTTTCATGACGTGCCTTATATCTGCCAGCGTGCTGGTGCTTTTTTTACATTGGCGCTGGAAGGTCCGGCAGAGGAACCGGCTGGCGGAGCGGCATAGGAACAGCGCGGTCATCCGGCTGCGGACAAAATCATTTCAGGGATTCGGCTGTACTTCTTCTGTACGGATCCTGAAAGTGGACGGAGAGAAAGCGGATACGTTCCTCTGTCAATGGCCGTGGAGATATGCGGTCTATGTGAGACCGGGGATGCACAGCATGGAGGTCCGCGCGGACTGGCCCGTACGAACCGGGTACCATGATTCTATCTGGTTTCATTACGCGGTGGAAACACTGCCGGCGGTCACCGTGGAAGCCGGGGCAGTATATGCGCTGGAATATGAGCTGAAGACGGATACGTGGACTTTATTCCGGTTGGAAAAAGGCAGGCAGGCTTGTGAAAAAGAGTCAGTTCAAGAAAAATTTATAAAACCGGAAGGATATGTATCGGACAATCATTTGTGGCGATGGAACGCCATTATGATTATATTTTGGATCTTGGGCATATTATTTATAAAGTACTGGTAATTTCTTCAGGAGGGGAGTTTGCATGAAGGAATTCAGAATAGAGGGGCGTCATGCGGGGAAACGCCTTGACCGTTTCATGGAAGAAATAGAGCACTGGCCCCATGGTATGGTGGTGAAAGCGATCCGTATGAAAAAGCTGAAAGTAAACGGGAAAAAGGAAGACGGAACGTATCGGCTCTGTGAAGGAGACAGGGTGGTTTCCTATGTCCTTCCGAAAGAAAAAAGGCGCGATTTCACGATTGTGTATGAAGATGAGCACATATTGATTGCCGATAAAAAAGCAGGACTCCTCTGCATGGACAGTACAGGAAAAACAACGCGGACGCTTATTGGTGAGGTGAATGAATATCTGGCGGACAAAGGAGAGCCGTCCGCGTACATGGTTCACCGTATTGACTTTAATACGAGCGGGCTCATGGTAATTGCCAAAGATGAAGAAAGCAAAGAGATCCTTGACCGTATGATCAAAGAGCGGGAATTGGAGAAGGTTTATCTCTGCATCGTATCCGGGGTTCCGAAGGAAAAGGAAGGACACCTCACTCATTATTTATTTAAAGACGCGAAACAGGGAAAAGTATTTTTGTCTGATGTTCCGCAAAAAGGGGCAAAGTCTGCTGTTACAGCCTATCACATCGTGAAGACAGGTCAGAATTTGTCTCTTCTGGAATGTACGCTTCTCACCGGACGGACACACCAGATCCGCAGCCAGATGGCATATATCGGACATCCGCTTATTGGAGATGACAAGTACGGCAGCAAGGAAGTAAACCGCCGATATGGGGAGAAGGGACAGCTTCTTCATGCATGGAAAATCACATTTCATTTAAAAGGAAGCGGGCATCTTTTGTCTTATCTTGATGGGCAGACCTTTACAACGGAAAACGTTCCTTTTCTGAAATCATATTTCCCTGATGGGAACAAAAATTTTGTCATAAAATGATCGGGTTTGCTTTCCCGGAGGGAAAGGGATAAGGGGATGCAAAAAATTCATGTCACTTCGGACAGAAAAAATGGGTATTGGCAGAATGGAAGAATAGAGTTATTATAAACGGGTACATGTTTTTAATTTGTTTTCAGTATTATCGGAGTATAGGATTATGGGAGAGAGAGACGGTTTTAAGTCCCGCATGGGATTTCTTCTGGTCAGCGCAGGTTGTGCCATCGGCATCGGAAATGTGTGGAAGTTCCCTTATATTGCCGGTCAGTACGGCGGCGCTGTTTTTGTGCTGTTTTACCTGGCATTTTTAGTGCTTATGGGGATTCCCGTCATGACAATGGAATTGGCAGTAGGACGAGGAAGCCGCCAGAGCGCGGTACTCGGCTATAAAAAACTGGAACCGCAAGGAAGCCTCTGGCATATTCATGGATGGTTCTGCGTCTTTGGCTGTTATCTTCTTATGATGTATTACACCACTGTTTCCGGATGGATGCTGGCATATTTCTGGAAGTTTATCAACGGCACGTTCAGCGGCGCTTCCAAAGAAGCTGTAGGTGCCGTATTCGGGTCCCTTCTCGGCAGCCCGCTGGAAATGGGCATCTTCATGGCGATGACCGTATTCCTCGGATTTGCTGTCTGCGGGTTCGGCGTACAGCGCGGCGTAGAGCAGGTGACAAAAGTTATGATGATGGGGCTTCTTGGGCTGATCGTTCTTCTGGCAGGCAACAGCCTTATGCTGGACGGCGGTGCCCCCGGCCTTGCCTTTTACCTGCTTCCTGATTGGGGACGGGCGGTTGAGGCCGGTCTCGGTAATGTGGCGGCAGCCGCCATGAATCAGGCATTCTTTACCTTGTCCCTCGGTATCGCGGCCATTGAAATTTTCGGCAGCTACATGTCTGATGAGTTTACGCTGACGGGAGAAGCGGTGCGGATTACCGCGCTTGATACCTTCGTGGCGTTTATTTCGGGACTCATTATTTTTCCCGCGTGCTTTGCATACGGTGTCCAGCCCGATCAGGGACCTGCTCTCATTTTTATTACTCTTCCGAACATCTTTGTAAATATGCCTCTCGGCCAGTTATGGGGCGCTTTGTTTTTTGTCTTCATGACCTTTGCCAGTTTTTCTACGGTGACGGCGGTCTTTGAAAACCTTATCGCCTGTTCCATTGATAATTTCGGCTGGAACCGTAAGAAAGCGGTGCTTGTCAATTTAATCATCATTTTCCTGTGCAGCATTCCCTGTGTCCTTGGGTACAATGTTCTTGCAGACATGCATTTCATCGGCAGCCGTGACGTGCTGGACAGCGAAGACTTCATAGTAAGCAACCTGCTTCTTCCCTGCGGTGCGCTGGTTTACCTTTTATTCTGCGTCACCAAATGGGGCTGGGGCTTTGATCATTACCTGGCGGAAGTGAATAAAGGAAGAGGCATCAAAATGCCGGGTGCCATGAAACCGTACTTCCAATATGTCCTGCCGGTGCTGATCCTTGTCATTTTAATCCGCGGACTGATGTAGGATGGGAAATATAAAGCCGGTTATGGAAAAGCATTTTGGAGGAAAGAAGTATGGAAGAAAGAGACAGTTTTAAATCCCGCCTCGGTTTCATCCTGGTCAGTGCGGGCTGTGCCATCGGTATCGGGAATGTGTGGAAGTTTCCATATATTACCGGAGAATATGGCGGTGCTGTTTTTGTACTGTTTTATCTGGCGTTTTTAATCCTTCTCGGGATTCCGGTGGTTACGATGGAACTGGCTGTCGGCCGTTCGAGCCGCAAAAGCGTGCTCCGCGGTTTTGAAACGTTGGAACCGAAAGGAACGTACTGGCATCTGCACGGATGGGTGTGTCTCATCGGCAGCTATATCCTTATGGTTTATTACACCACCATTTCCGGATGGATGGTTGATTATTTCTGGAAATTCCTGAGCGGTTCCTTTGTGGAAGCATCGCCCGGCAGGGTAGCGGATATTTTTGGACAGATGGTTTCCAGTCCGATGGAACTCATGTTTTTTATGGGACTTACTGTACTTGTAGGGTTTGCGGTTTGTGCGGGCGGTGTGCAGGGCAGTCTCGAAAAAGTGACAAAGTTCATGATGCTCGGACTTTTGGGGCTGATTATCCTTTTGGCAGTGAACAGCGTCATGATTCCCGGCGGTGAAAAAGGGATTGCGTTTTACCTGCTTCCCGACTGGGGGCGGGCAGTTGAGGCCGGTCTCGGTAATGTGGCGGCAGCCGCTATGAATCAGGCATTTTTCACTTTGTCTGTCGGCCAGGGTTCCATGGAAATATTTGCGAGTTACATGGATAAGAAGAATAGTCTTGGCGGAGAAGCGGTACGAATTACGGCGCTTGATACCTTCGTGGCGCTTCTTGCCGGCCTTATTATTTTTCCGGCGTGCTTTGCGTACGGTGTGGAACCGGATCAGGGGCCGTCCCTGATTTTCGTTACGCTTCCGAATATTTTTATTAATATGTCTATGGGGCAGATCTGGGGCGGATTGTTCTTTGTTTTTATGACCTTTGCCAGTTTTTCCACGGTGACTGCTGTATTTGAAGCACTTATCGGCAACTGTATGGATAACTTCGGATGGGGCCGCAAAAAGGCTGTTTATATCCTTTTACCGCTTGTGTTTTTCGGCAGTATCCCCTGTGTTCTCGGATTTAATATGTGGTCTGATGTACAGATTTTGGGATCAAAAGGGATCCTTGATACAGAAGATTTCATTGTAAGTAATCTTGTGCTTCCCATCGGTTCCCTGATTTTTGCCCTCTTCTGCGTGTCGAAATACGGCTGGGGATTCGACCATTATCTGAAAGAAGTGAATACCGGCGACGGCATGAAGATTCCCCGCTGGCTGAAACCGTATTTTCAAATTGTCCTGCCGCTTCTGATTACGGTCATTGCAGCGCGCAGTCTGATCGGATGATTTGATTTCATGACTCTCCTCAGGGGGAGTTTTTGTTTTGCTGATAGGGTATACTTAAAGTGATGAAAATAAATGGTTTATCCTGTTTATGAAAAAGAGGTGCTGAATGACAAAAGAAGAACGGGCTGAAAAATGGAGCCGGGGTATACCGGAAATGGAGTGCCTGACGCAGCAGGAAAAAGAAGAGATATGCCGGCGTGTTACTTTCCAATTATTGGTTTTAACAGGGATTCTGGCAGGTGCCGCCCTTTGCTGTCTTTCTTTCCTTTCGCTGGAAGATCCGGCGTTTTTTGATGTGTTGAACCACAGCGCGGATAAAGTGAATGAGATTCATAAAAACGTGCATTCCATGGCAAAGCGGCAAGGTGCGGCTGTTATGAACCTTCCTTATGTGCTTCCCCTTGTTTTGCCGATCGTGATTCCGGTGCTTGCCGTCGTTTATTTTCTGAAGAAGCCGCTGTTGAGAAGGGAAGCGGGGAAATTATCACAACGGTGGCGCCTGGAAACGGATGTGAATACAACTGTGCAGTTTGCCTCGGAAGACATCAAAAAAACAATGGAGCTTCTGCAAAAAGATGATGTGCAGTATCTGATCCTGACACCGCCTGCGCCCGTCATGGGCAGCCTTTTCATGCAGACCGCTCATGATGAGGGGAATCTGTTTACTCTGGAAATCAGCAAGGCGGAAGAAGGTGGAAGCGTCATTTACGGAAAAGAGAGGCAGACTGGGGAGCAGGTACTGTATGCGCTGCAAAATTACAGGAACCGGAATATCATTCCCGATACCTCCGGCTGGGAAAAGCTGTACACACTTAAAGATACACCGGATAAGAGGAGTGGCGGGGATCCGGCTCATACGCCTGCAGGCGGACAGGATGGAGCGGGCACATTCCTTCGGAACCTTCGCGAAAAGGGGGAGGAAATGCTGAATCACATTTATTGGGACTTTGACGAAAAAACATATACATCAGTAGACACTTTTTCTGAAGATTTGAAAAGTTATATGGAAGACAACCGTAAAAATTGGAAACCGGAGGAAACCGCTGTGAAAGCGGGAAAAGTCTATATTGTCTATGAAGCGTTTCTTTCCGGAAAAGAAGAACTGCTTGCCAATGAAAAGGTGGTCGATGAATCTGATTTGGATGAGGAGAATCGGATAGACGGCCTGTTTCAGACGGATATAGAAGCCCTGCTGTCCGCAAATAACGGAAGATGTTTTACGAGCGGGGAGCTTTTGATGAAAGTGCACAACCAGCTGGCAGGGAAAGATTTGGGCGATCATTGTTTTTTCGAAGGACTTGAACGGGTAGAGACGGAGGATGGCATTCCCTGCTGGCGGGTTCGGCTCGGCTCATGAAACCCATGCGGGAATGTCTGATTGACTTTCTGTCATCATAAACATTTATATTATACAAATAAGGTATAATGTGACGATTTAAGTGTAATCCTGAAAGCAAAGTGGTATATTTATCTAAGATGTTCATTTTATTTTTATCTTTGAGGTGATGAAATGGCAAACTACAATCCTTATGAAAATATGCTCCATGTTTTGGACAAGGCAGCCGAAGTTTTAGGTTACAAAAAGAATGACTATGAATTTGTGCGTTATCCGGAAAGGGAACTGACCGTGAGCATTCCGATCAGCATGGATGACGGCCATGTGGAAGTGTTTTCGGGGTACCGGGTACAGCACAATACAGCCCGCGGCGCGGCAAAAGGCGGTATCCGCTTCCATCCCGCTTCTGACGAGAATGAAGTAAAAGCTCTTGCTGCATGGATGACCATAAAGAACGCGATCGGAAATATTCCTTACGGCGGCGCTAAAGGCGGTATCAAGGTGGATCCCCATAAACTGTCTCAACGTGAACTCCAGCGTCTGGCACGCGGTTATGTACGTAAAATTTTCCCGATTATTGGACCTGACAAAGATGTACCGGCTCCTGATGTAAACACAAACGGTCAGATCATGGCATGGATTGCTGATGAATACGCCGCCCTTTCAGGGAAATGGGAACCGGGGGTCGTTACCGGCAAACCGCTGGCGACTGGCGGCTCTCTCGGCAGAAATGAAGCGACCGGACGAGGACTTCTCTTTACACTGGAAACCTGGTGCGAAAAGAATCATAAAAAAATGGACGGACTCATCATGGCCGTACAGGGATTCGGCAATGTAGGCTCTGTCGGGTCTCTCCTGATCCACCGGCAGGGAGTGAAAGTGGTCTGTGTCGGCGATATTAACGGTACCTGGTACAACCCGAACGGTCTTGATATCGAAGCGATGTATGTATACGCAAATTCCCACGGAAGATCCCTGAAAGGCTATACTGAAGCGGGGGCAACCATCATTCCGGATATGGATCTTTTCTCTCAGGACGTGGATGTGCTCTTTATGGCGGCAATGGAAAACCAGCTTAATGAAAAGACAATGGAACTGGTGAAAGCAAAACTGGTACTGGAAGGCGCTAACGGCCCGACCACCGAAGAAGCGGATATCTGTTTTGAAAAGAAAGGCATCGAAGTGCTGCCTGATGTCATGTCCAATGTAGGCGGTGTGGTCGGTTCTTACTTTGAATGGGTACAGAACCGCACCGGTTACTACTGGACAGAAGACGAATACAATGAACGGTTGAAAATTAAAATGCGCCAGGGTTATGAAGATGTACTGGCACTGAAAGAAAAATATAAAGTCACTTATCGTCTTGCCGCGTATATGCTTGCGCTCCAGCGTGTGGTAGAAGCGCAGAATACGAGAGGTTTTCTCGGATAATTGAAGAACATGCAAAGAATCGGCTTCCGTAAAGGGGCCGGTTTTTTTATGATAACTGGAACAAGTACGGTTTAAGGAAAGCGGAAGACGGATTACGGACTGTGGCGTTATGGGATTCTCCATTCCCATTCGCTTCGTATACACCTGCTTTCTTTGAAAACTTTCCCGCATCTTTGACGGAGGCCGGCGCATATCATATGATATAGAAGTTATGACGGTTTTATAGAATATAGGACAAAGGGGGCTGTCTTATGATGGCTGCATTGAGAGATTGTATGCCTATGACATCCTGGCTTGTGCTGACTATGTATTTTTGCTTTTTCTGTCTTACCTGCCGGTATGTCATCGAAGGGCCGGGCGGGAAGATCTTTTCTGTCATCTCTTTTATAATAGGCGGTACTGTCATTGCCATGGATACGGGAGCAGGCACTGCGGGAGGCATCATCTGTCTGCTGGGCGTATTGAACCTGGCCAGCCATAGACCGTATTTTGGCCGTAAAGTTGCTCCGCGGTATGTTACGTCATTTTTTTCTACAGATCTGGAATATGATCGGAGGAAGCTGTTTTTCGCCAGTATACTGCTGGCAGTTCCGGTTGTACTTTTCTGCCGCTTCCTGTTTGGAATGGAGTCATTGTGGCTGATGGCCGTGTGTGCTTTCTTTTCCGTGTTCTGCATGCGTGATATTCTTCTCCATTGGGTGGATCCGTTTTGTATCCATGGGAAAGAAAGCAGAATTTTTACACTCCGTGATTACCAGACACGGCGGTTATCTGCCGGATATCGCAACCGTTGGGCAAATACACATTTTTTCTGGTTTAAGGAAAGCGGGCCCTATGTGGCGGATGCGTGGCGACAGCGGCTGTTTGTTGATCATATTGATTCAAAATACCAATGTGTAACGGGAAAGGGCCTTTTTGGAACGGAATATATCGTTCGTGTGCAGATGGCGGAAGACCGTGGAATCCAGTCCCCAGAGCCAATGGGGTATGGGAAAGGGTGGCGTCTTACGAGGCAGACGTATTCCAACTATTTCATGCTTCCTTTTCTGCTCATGGGGATACTGCTCGTCATCTTGCCGGTGATGGAACTGGTCGTGCTGTCTGCGGTAGAGGTATCATTTCCTCCCGGTTATCTTCTGTTTTATGCGGGGCTGCCTTTTCTTCTGGGGGTAATGAGTCTCTTTCTGGGGCTGTGGGTGCGGCGCAGGCAGTCGCGGAATCTGGTTCATCTGGGAACAGGGCGGGAAAAAACATTTCTCCAGTGGGAGCAGATCATGCCGGAATTGCAGGAGCTTACAGAAGGAGAAAAAGCACGTATTTATGATGAAGTAGTATGGAAGATCAGGATACTTGTTCTTGTTGTATTGATCCTGCTGGCGGGGATTCTGCTGCTTGCCCTTCCTGTGGCGTGGAAATGGTTTGTGGAAGTGTATTTCCCTTTGCTGCGATATATTGTGGATTCTGCGGCAGAGATGCCCGATTTGTATAGCGGTTATGGAGTCAGACTGTTTGCTTCGTCCCTGTCGCTTCCGGCCATGTTCTTTATTCTGCATTTGGTAGTGAAAAAGATTTTTTTGCGGAGTTTTCTTTATACAGCATGGAAACATGTGAAAAACAAGACATAGTATAAGTTGGATATGGAAAACTTCATTTTATGCAGCAGGGGTCAGGGATTTTCTTGGATAAACAGATCAGGAAAAGAAATCAGTCCCGCAAGCGGAGGATATATTTTCTGCAAAAGAACGTAGCCGGAATGGGATACCGGTATCAGAACGGATTTGAGAAAGGAAAGGGACATCATGGATCCTTTTTTGTGGCTTGTGGGATTTGTAATCTTTGCAGAGAGTGCATTTTTTCTTGGCATCTTGTTTGTACTTGCCTTTTACGGCTGGCGTCTGCTCCGCCATATCTGGCAGGGGACAGCGTTTACCGCTTATCATATAGAAAATGAGATACTGTATATCCATAATGTGTTTGAAACTTCTTGTCCCCTGTCCGATATAGAACAGGTGGAAGCAAGGAAAGTACTACTGTACCGCCGCCCGTTGAGTGGGGGCGCCAAGTACTTTATTCGTCTGTATCGAAAAAACGGCAGGAAGACAGGCATGATAATCTGGGGAGAGGGATTTAAGTATTACAATTATGAAAGTGCCGAGGAAAGATTGAAAGAGTTTTTTCAATTGATGGAGTCCCGGGGGATTCCCTGCCGGATGACGGATGGATGGGATTGGTTTTTCCATATATAAAAAAACAGGGGATGCGTTTTTTGAATGAATTTCACTGATGCGGTAAAGCGGTATCGGTATGGAAAGAAAGGGCAAAGCCGCCTGTATACTGCTCTTTATTATCTCATTTCCGTGTAGAGATGAAATGCTTCCCGCAATAAGACATGCAAAGGTGTCCGTCATTCCCGGCGGGTGCTTTTTTGTTGGACAAAACTATTTTTCCTTTAGATACAGAAGAGAAATATGTCTCTGCGGAAATAAAAGGCGCATGCGGGGAAACATGAGGACGGCGGGGAAAGCTTTGTGGTAATATAAGTGTGTATAAACAGGTTTGTTCCATTTATTTTCGTTCTGTCATTTGGAAAATATATGAAAGAGAAGGTGTGCACTTTGTCTGACATTAGACGGCTTTACGTGAGAAAGAAAGAAAACTTCCGGCAGGGAGAAGAAAGTCTGACTGCCCAGCTGAAAGAAATTCTCGGTGAAAGGATTCATGAAACGGCCATTTACCACCGTTATGATGTGGATCATCTGAGTAGTGACGATTATGAAAAGGCGGTGGCGACCGTTTTCTCCGAACCGCCGGTAGACTCCGTGCAGGCGGAATTACCGAAAGGGGATATGGTGATTGCCGTGGAATTCCTTCCCGGCCAGTATAATCAGCGGGCGGACTCGGCAGAACAGTGCCTTGCTATTGTTACAGGCCGTGACGGTGCCCGTGTACGGTGTGCTCTGGTGTATGTTTTCCATGGTGATTTTACAGACGGAGATCGGGAAAAAATTTTGAAATTTCTTGTAAATCCTGTGGAATCAAGAGAAGCATCTCTGGAAGAAGCGGAAACCCTGGATCTGCCGGTTGAAGAGCCGAAGCCTGTAGCGGTTGTAGAGGGTGTCCGTAAATTGGATGATGACGGGATCGACAGACTGATTAAAGACATGGGACTTGCCATGAGCCATGATGATCTGGCTATGATTCGTGAATATTTCAGGACGGAAGAAAAGCGCGATCCGACAGTCACTGAGATCCGTGTACTTGACACTTACTGGTCCGATCACTGCCGTCATACCACGTTTTCCACGGAATTTACCGAAGTAGGAATTGAAGACGGCATTTTCACCAAACCGATCAAAGAGGCATGGAATGAGTACGCAGATACCCGTCTTTACGTGTACGGGGAAAAGACCGACCGTCCTGTGACACTTATGGATATGGCGACGGTGGCCGTGAAGGCGCTTCGCAAAGAAGGCCGCCTGGAAAATCTGGACTCTTCCGAAGAAATCAATGCATGTACAATCAAAGTGACGATTGACACTGTCGATGGAGAAGAAGACTGGCTCCTTCTCTTTAAGAATGAAACGCATAACCATCCTACGGAAATCGAACCTTTCGGCGGTGCGGCGACCTGTCTCGGCGGCTGCATCAGAGACCCGCTGTCCGGACGTTCTTATGTATACCAGGCGATGCGTGTCACCGGCGCTGCGGATCCGCACACACCGCTTTCCGAAACGCTTACGGGCAAATTACCGCAGAAGAAAATCGTTGTGGAAGCGGCAAAAGGGTATAGCTCTTACGGGAACCAGATCGGTCTCGCTACAGGGGAAGTGAAAGAGTATTATCACCCCGGATTCATGGCAAAACGCATGGAAATCGGCGCTGTTATAGCGGCGGCTCCGGAAAGCCATGTCATTCGTGAACGGCCGCAGTCCGGTGATGTGGTCATCCTTGTGGGCGGCAGGACAGGCCGTGACGGTATGGGCGGCGCGACAGGCTCATCCAAAGAACTGAATACGGAATCTATCGAAACCTGCGGTGCGGAAGTGCAGAAAGGCAATCCGCTGACGGAGAGAAAAATCCAGTGCCTTTTCCGCCGCGGCGAAGTGACCCGTCTGATCAAGCGGTGCAACGACTTTGGCGCGGGCGGCGTATCCGTGGCGGCAGGGGAACTGACAGACGGTCTTTCCATCAACTTGGACAGCATGCCGAAGAAATATGAAGGCCTTGACGGTACGGAACTGGCGATTTCCGAATCACAGGAAAGGATGGCGGTGGTTGTCAGGAAAGAAGACGCCGATCGTTTTATTTCCTATGCAGCGGAAGAAAATCTGGAAGCGACAGTCATTGCCGATGTGAATGACAGCGGCCGGCTTGTCATGACCTGGCGGGGCGATAAGATCGTTGATATTTCCCGTGCCTTCCTTAATACAAACGGGGCGTCCCAAAGAAAAGATGTATATATTACCCAACCGGATGAAGAAGGCTTTTTTGTCCGTCCTGAAATCAAAGATATCCGTGCGATGTGGTTAGAAGCCATGGGTGACCTGAATAATGCGTCCCAGCAGGGACTTGTGGAACGTTTTGATTCTACTGTCGGAGCGGGGACGGTTCTTATGCCTTTTGGAGGCAGGTACCAGAAGACGCCCGCTGACGGAATGGCGGCTAAATTTCCTGTACGCCGGGGCCAGACGGACAGCGCAAGCTTCATGGCACACGGCTTTGATCCGGATCTGGCGGAGTGGAGTCCTTTCCATGGCGCCGTATATGCGGTTCTTCTTTCCGTGACACGCCTCGTGGCGATGGGGGCGGATTGGCGCAGGGCATACCTTACGCTCCAGGAATATTTTGAAAAACTGACAGACAGGACAAGCTGGGGAAAACCTGCTGCTGCTCTTCTTGGTGCATTCCATATGCAGGCGGCTCTCGGTCTTGGTGCCATCGGGGGAAAAGATTCCATGAGCGGTACGTTTAATGATCTTCATGTACCGCCGACGCTTGTTTCCTTTGCTGTTGCTCCCGGAAAGGCTTCTGAAGCGGTCAGCCAGGAGTTGAAACAGAAAGGAAATACCCTCATGCTTTTCGGGATGCCCAAGGATGAGACGGGAATGCCGAACCTTGACGTATTTAAACTGCATGCCGATTTCCTGTATCAGGAAGTGAAGAAAGGAAATATTGCGGCCATGAAAGCCGTAGGACACGGCGGTGTCGCTGTGACTGCCGCGGAGATGGCTTTCGGCAATAAGCTGGGGGTGGACTTCACGACGGGGACTTTGCCTCTGCCGAAGTATTTCGGGAACTTCTATGGGGCGATTATTGTGGAAACTGCGCCGGAACTGGCAGAAGAGTACGCAAAGCAGCCGCACACGAGAATTCTCGGCACCATCGGCGGAGAGGTGATGAAAATAGCGGATACGGAAATTTCTCTGGAAGACCTTCTTCGTGCGTATGAGAAGACGTTGGATCCTATTTTCCCAAGGCGTGCGGAAAATCTTACGGGAACTATTCCGGTCATCGCCGAAACGGAACCGAAATTCCGTTTTGCCGTGAAAACCGCCATTACAAGACCGAAAGTATTTATTCCCACGATGCCGGGTACCAACTGCGAAGTGGACAGTGCGAGAGCCTTTGAACGGGCAGGCGCTGATACAGACATCTTCATCATGAGAAACAGAGATGCGGCGGAACTGAAAGAATCCGTGGAGGAAATGGCAAGACGTATTTCCAGATCACAGATTGTCATGTTTCCCGGCGGCTTTTCCGCAGGGGATGAACCGGATGGAAGCGGCAAGTTTATTGCGGCCGTATTCCGCAATGCAAAACTCATGGAGGCCATGGAAGAACTTCTCCATATAAGAGACGGATTGGTTCTCGGTATCTGCAACGGATTCCAGGCTCTGATCAAACTGGGACTCGTTCCATACGGTGAATTTAAGCCGTTGACAGAAGAGGCGCCGACGCTGACATTCAATACCATCGGACGCCATCTGTCCCATTATGTAACGACAAAAGTGGTTTCTACAAAATCTCCATGGCTGTCTTTGTGCCGTCCGGGGGATCTGCACAGTATTCCCGTAAGCCATGGGGAAGGGCGCTTCATTGCGTCTGATGAACAGATCAGAGCGCTTATTGCCAATGGACAGGTAGCAACACTTTATACAGACAGTGAAGGCCACCCGAATTATGACAGCCGGTACAACCTGAACGGGTCAAATTGGTCCGTTGAGGGCATTACCAGTCCTGACGGCAGAGTTCTGGGCAAGATGGGGCATACGGAAAGAAACGGCGCGAATATCGCGAAAAATATTTACGGCAATAAATTCCAGCATTTGCTGGAAGCAGGCGTGAAATATTTTAAGGGATAGTTCTTACTTTTGATGAAAGGGTCTCCGTGAGGAGGCTCTTTTTGTGTAGGCGTGGACATGTAAGAAAAGAGGATGATAGAATGAAATCAATGTAACAGGGGTTATCGGAAAGGCGGGATAGGGATGTCGGATGAAGAAAAATGGGTAAAAGCATATGAAAAATTAAAGAAGGAAGGAATGCTGGCGCCTGCTGTCGATTATGAAGAGTTGTTTGCAAAAAGTGAGTTTCAGGGTAAGAAACTGTTTTTATTTTCCATGGGAACCGTAACTTTCCCTACAGGGAAGATCATTGTATGCGACCCTCTTGTGTATCTGGATAAAAACGCTGTGCCATACAGGGAGAAAGTTCCTGTTGGAACGTTTATGCTGGAGACACTGGCGGCAGAAATGGAAGAAGGAAATTTCCGCTACATTGCCACACGGATCCGTTTCGCTGAGGAAGAAGCGGCTTACTATGAATTGGCGCTGACCGGTACAGAAGATTTGTCTGATTGGGAAAATTTTGATTATATCGGATTCGCTGTCGATGCAGGGCTGGCGACCGTGGCAGATGTCAAAGTAAGGGACGCTTATTGCAAATTTGAAAGTGACTGGTATGAAAAGAATCCGGAAGGAAATATATATGATGATTTCTTTGCAGATATATTTGCAAAGAGCTATGAAGCAGCGCCCCGGTTCCAGAGAGAAGGGGGCGACTGGATCAATTTCACGATACCGGGGACTTCATACCGGCTTCCCATGATACAGAGCGGATTCGGAGACGGCTGCTATCCCGTGTACTTCGGTTACGACAGGGCGGGAAATCTCTGCCAGATGGTCATGGAGTATATCTGCTGTGAAGCGGAGGAGGAGTATACACCGGAAGAGGAGGCTTATTTTGATAAGAATCGGCCGTTTCTGGAACAGATTGCAGAATGGTATGTAAATGATGAACCGCAGAAAGTCATAAAGGCCATTACCTCTCTTCCCGAAGAAGAAAAGACAGATCTCCTGATGGGTGAGCTGGCCGTGGCTTATAATAATACGGAGCAGTATGAAAAGGCGCTGGAAATTCTGGAAGAACGCATGGATCGGAATAGGGAAAACTATGAATGGCATTACCGGCTCGGGTTTGCCCTGTATTACTGCGCGGAGGAGGAAGAAGATGTAAAAAAAGCGGAGAATTTAAGCCGGCGTGCGGAAGAAGAATTCCGATGCGCCCTGGCATTGAAACCTTCTCCTGCGTTCAAGGCGGAATGTAAAGAGTTTTTGGCATGGATAAAGGAAGATTTCTCCGGTTATGAGAAAGGGATCAAACCGGCTAAAAGGGAATAGTGTGATCAGGAGATTCTTTCGGGAATCTCTTTTTTACGGACGGCTCTCTGCGTGTAATTACAGAAAACATATTTTCAAGGAGAAAGATATGGGGTTGGAAGCAAAAGTATTTGAACGGAAAAGACCGGATTTCGAGAAACTGGCGGAGTTCGGTTTTCATAAGGACAAAGAAGGGTACCATTATTCCCAATTATTTATGGATGGAGATTTCAGGGCGGACATTTCTATCAGCCTTGAAGGGAACGTTTTCGGACGCGTTTTCGATACGGCGGCGGGAGAGGAGTATCTTCCCGTCCATGTGGCGTATCAGACGGGGGCCTTTGTGAATACAGTCAGAACCCGTTATGTGGAAATACTGGAAACAATAGGCGCCAGATGCTTTACAGATAGACTTTTTCTTTTTGACCAGTCGGAGCGGATTGCGGAGATGATTAGGATGCGGTACGGCGACCGTCCGGATTTTCCGTGGAAAAAATATCCAGGGTATGGCGTATTCAGAAATCATGAAAATAAAAAATGGTATGGAATCATTATGGCAATCCCGAAAAATAAACTGGATGGTGGAAAAGACGGGGCGGTTATAGAAGTGATCAATGTGAAAATTCTGCCGGAAGAGAGAAAAAGGCTCTGCGGAACAGCAGGTATTTATCCCGCCTGGCATATGAATAAAAAGAGCTGGGTGAGTCTGATTCTGGACGATACACTGCCGGACGGGCAGATTATGGAATTTCTGGAAGAAAGTTACCGATTGACGCAAAAAAAGAAGGACGGGGCAAAACAGGACACAGCGCCCCATACATGGATCATACCTGCCAATCCGTATTACTATGACATCATTTCTGTATTCAAAGAGACGGATGTTGTGGAATGGAAGCAGGCGGGACATATCGAGGAAGGAGACACAGTGTACATGTATATGGCGGCGCCTTACTCTGCTATCCTGTACCGCTGTGAAGCGGTGGAAGTCGATATTTCCTGCCGAAAAGAAGATAAGAAACGGGAACGGTACTGTATGCGTATCAGGCGGAATAAAACCTATGACCGGTCATTTTGTCCCCTTTCCGAGATGAGAAAGCGGGGTGTACCGGGTGTCAGAGGACTCCGTACAATGACGGCAGAGCTAAAAAGATATTTAGATGAAGCAAAATAAAAATTTCTAAATGATAATGTATTTCAAGTATCAAAAATACGATGAATACTGATTGTTTTGCTTGACAGACAGCAGGTTTGGTGATATTATTCTCAATAAGTGGGGGAGTAGCAAGCATCCTGTGCAGTAAGTCAACATGCTGACCTTATGGTCTGGCTCTACTTTAAAATGCGAGACTCACGTGTTTAGCAAAAGCTATGCGCGGGATCTCTGATCAGGAAATTTACCGGGCATAGCGTTCCGGTTTTTTATTTTCCGAAAGAGAGAAAATATGGACTTTGTATTTCTGCTGAGCAGCGTGCTCCTCGGTGCCGGTCTTGCGATGGATGCTTTTTCTGTTTCTCTGGCGAACGGTTTTCATGAACCGGGCATGGGATGGAAAAAAATCAGTTTTATGGCGGGCACTTTTGCATTCTTCCAGTGGCTTATGCCTATGGCGGGATGGATCTGTGTGCATATCATTGTGGAGGTATTCCAATTCTTTGCGTCCTATATCCCATGGATTGCCTGTTTTCTTCTTTGCTTTATCGGCGTAAGCATGGTGAAAGAAGGATTTTCCGGTGATGCGGGACATATCCGGGCCGGCGTGGGGAAAAAAGCGCTTTTGCTGCAAGGCGTCGCGACTTCCATCGATGCGCTTTCCGTAGGGTTTACCAATGAGCAAATGGACTTGGCGGCCGCATTTGTCTGTGCTCTCATTATTGCGGCAGTAACATTTGCGGTTTGTGTGGCCGGGGTAATGATCGGCAGGAAATTCGGAGTGAGGCTGGCGGATAAAGCTGTTGTCCTCGGCGGAATTATTCTCATTTCCATCGGATTGAAAATGGTGCTGCTGTAGCAGACCGGAAGAAATATTTTGTTATCGATGCAGCTTTGGGCGAAAGGCTTCAAGCTGTTTTTATTTTAGGGTAAATCTTGTTATAATGGGTGAAAACGTAAAGGGGGATTTTCGGATGGGGTATCGGCACAAAAAGGAAGGAGCGCTCTCCCTTCTGCCTTTTTTAATTTTTATCGTCATTTATCTCGGCGCGGGGATTTATTTTCAGATTCATGGCGTGGAAATGGCATTTTACCAGTTTCCATCGGTGACAGCCATGTTTATTGCGGTTCTTTCCGCTTTCTTTATGGGAGATGAAACACTCCAGGTAAAATTCGGCATTTTCTCACGAGGCGCGGGCAACGAAAATGTCATGACCATGCTCATGATCTACATTCTTGCCGGTGCATTTTCCGCTGTGGCAGCCGCTATGGGCGGCCGTGACGCGACAGTAAATCTGGGGATCAGTTTTGTTCCTGCCCAATACCTGACGGCAGGCATTTTCATTATTTCTGCGTTTATGGGGACGGCCACGGGGACTTCTATGGGAACCATTGCGGCCATCGTGCCCATTGCAGCGGGAATTTCCGTGAAGAGCGGAATTTCTGAAGCGCTCATGGTGGCGGCCTGTGTGGGCGGCGCTATGTTCGGAGATAATTTATCCATGATTTCTGATACCACGATTGCAGCGACACGGACGCAGGGCTGTGAATTGAAAGATAAATTTAAAATGAACTTCAGAATTGCCCTTCCGGCGGCAGTTCTCACGATTTTTCTTCTCCTTGTTATTGGCCAGCCGTCAGCGGCAGCTGATTTGCAGGAGCTTGATTACAGCCTGCTTAAAGTATTTCCTTATATTGCCGTTCTTGGACTGGCGCTCCTTGGGGCAAATGTATTCCTCGTACTCACTGCAGGAATATTCCTTGCCGGATTTATTGGCATGGCATCGGCGGAGCTTACGGTTATTACTTTCGCACAGAATATCTGGAACGGCTTTATGGGGATGGGGGAAGCCTTTTTCCTTGCTCTTTTCTGCGGCGGTATTTCGGAAATGATCGCTTACTATGGCGGTATTGAATGGCTTATTTCCAAACTGCGCAAAATGATCAAAGGGAATAAATCCGCCCAGCTGGGCATTGCGGCGCTCGTGTCCCTAACGGACTGTGCCACGGCAAACAATACGGTGGCAATTATTATCAGCGGCGGTGTGGCAAAAGATATCAGCAATGAATATGGGATAGACTCCCGCAGAAGCGCGTCGCTTTTGGATATTTTTTCCTGTGTGTTTCAGGGAATTATTCCCTATGGTGCCCAGCTTCTGACCGCTTCCGCGCTGGCGTCGAAAAATGGTACTGTGATAAATGCGATGGAAATCATTCCCCATATGTGGTATTGCTGGTTTCTGGCCATTTTCGGAATCCTTTCCATCTATATCCCTTACGCTGATGGCGGCTTGAAAAAGAGAGTGTGAAAGAATAAATACGTTTGTCCCGGGAGACGGCGGTGTGTAAGCCGCGTGACATGGAAATAAATATATTTTATGCCTGATTATTTATTAAGTATTAACAATCAGGTGCTGCTGTGCTATTTTATATCTAAGAATCCTGTCAGCAGAAGTAAAGGAGATAAAGAGATGAAAAGTAAAAAGTATGGAATGATGTTGGCTGTATTGGCAGCCGCGGGCGGTGTAAGCGTGAGTGCGGCGCCTGTGCCGGTGTATGAACTGAAGGGGCTCACTGTCACGGCGACCCGGCAGGCAGAAACGACAAAGGATGTTCCTGCGAATGTACAGATCGTGACAGAAAAGGAAATTAAGGACCGCAATGTGCAGAATGCGGCACAGGCCGTTGCTTTGGCGACCGGTGTACATGTAGATACTACGGTGGAAGGCAGCGTGAACCTCCGCGGGTATAATTCCAAGAATATCCTTGTTCTCGTTGACGGACAGCAGATGAATACCGCCTGGAACAGCACAGTGGACTGGAATATGATTCCTGTGGAAAATATCCGCAAAGTGGAAGTGGTCAGCGGCGGGCAGTCGGCGCTCTATGGCGGTCGTGCGGTTGGCGGCGTCATCAATATTATGACAAAGTCGGCGAAAGAAAATGGCGTCCACGGTGCTGTAAACTTGGGCTACGGCAGCCACAACACGGTGAAGCAGAGTTACATGGCAAGCGGACGGAAGGATCGATTGAACTGGGGCATCTTTTATGAAAGTAAAATAACGGACGGCTGGCGTTCATACCTCTCCTCTTATGCCATAAAGAATAGCAAGGGGAAAAATAATTTTACCGGCGTGGATACTTCCTCTCTGGACACGACTGCTGACGGGAAAGAATATATCATCGGCGACCGGGGGAAGAAGGAAGTCATGTCCGAAAGCTATGGCTTCAATCTGGGCTATGATTTCACGGAAGACAGAAAGCTCACTTATAAATTCACCCATTCCAACTATACATGGAAATATACGGATCCCCGTTCGTACCTGTCTGCGGGTTTCAGCAAACCGTCAGGCGTACCGGCGTCCACGTTTTTCGGCAACAGGGGCTGGCGCGTCTATGACATGCACAGTCTTACCTACAATGATCAGAAGGATAAAATCCATGCCCATTTCGGCATGACCGACTACACAAAAAGCGGATATATCACGCCTGATAAGACGGTCAAGGCAAGTCGCACTTTTGACGGTGCCGGCAGCAAGACATCCTATCCTTCAAAATCGTGGGATTTTGATTTGAATAAACGCTGGACCGCAGGCAGCCATACCATTCTTTTCGGCGGTTCTTACGGGAAGGACCGGTTTGATGAAACCATTTGGAAGACTGTTTCCGACTGGAAATCATGGGACAGTACCGTGAAAGGAAATAAAGATGACCAATGGCTCGGCGGCAAGGCGAAGTCCTGGGCTTTATATATTCAGGACAAATGGAAACTCAGCAGCCGCTGGGCAGCGTACATCGGCGGACGGTACGACTATTATGAAAAATATGGCGGTTATAATTATTACAGAGGAAAGGCGCCGACAAGACTGGAATCTGATTCCTATCACCAGTTCTCGCCCAAGTTGTCTGCCAGTTATGCGTTGGATAATCATACCAATCTGTACCTGTCTTTTGGGAAATCGTTTGCGCCGCCCCTTCTCTACCAGCTCTACCGGTATGCGGAACCGTCCTATGGCGGCCGTTATGAGCCGAATCCTTCTTTAAAACCAGAAACTACGACGAATTGGGAGCTGGGAATCAAATAAAAAAGATTTGGGGAAAACAAAAATTTCCGCAGACCTGTTCTATGCGAGGACAAAGGACTACATTGACCTCGTTACTATCGGAAAAACTGCTAAAGGTGCTGATATAAAGACATATAAAAATGTAGGAGAGGCAAGGACCCATGGGGCGGAACTGTCCGTCACCCATAAATTCAGCAGCCTGTGGTCGGTTTATGCCAACTATACCTGGCAGCTTGGCAAAGTGGCCGATGCGGATAATGGTTATGCCATGGGAAGAGATTATGAAATTCCCCGCCACCTTTTCCATTCCGGTGTGACGTACACAAATCATCCATGGACCGTGAATGTGGACAGTATGTTCGTTTCCGCAAGGAATGAGCCGGGCTGGGAAAGCGGCAAATTCAAATCCCGTGATGCCTACTTCCTTTTGAACATGGATACCGCTTATGCGGTGAACAAAAATCTTTCTGTCCAGTTCAGCATTTATAACATCCTTGACAGAGAATACTATGATCAGGAATCCGCCTCCGATAAGTATTATGCAGGTGACAGAAGGACATTTACCCTTTCCGCGCGATATTCTTTCTAAAAATAAATTTTGGCTTATAAGACCGTTTGTCCTTTGAAACAGGCGGTTTTATTTTGTTTTTGTTTTATTTATAATGAAGAAATAGAAATGCAGCAGCGTAAGGAGATCTCATGAAAAAGAAAATAGCCCTTATACAAATGCAGGCGGTTCTTGCCGATGTGGAAACGAATTACCGCCATGTGGAAGAATTGATGGAACAGGCGATGGAGGGAAATCCGGATATTCTTGTCCTTCCTGAAACGTGGAACACGGGGTTTTATATTTCCCGCAAACTGAAATCAATTGCTGATGAAGGTGGAAAGCGGACGGAAACGTTCTTGTCTTCTTTCGCAAAAAAACACCATGTGAATGTCGTAGGCGGTTCGGCAGCTGTTCTTTGTGGGGACGATGTATATAACCGTTCTTTCGTTTTTGACAGGGAAGGACGGAAGATTGCTGAATACGATAAGGTTCACGGGTTTTCCTATGCTTATGAACCGATGTATTTCAAAGGCGGTGATCATGCGGTTTCCTTTGCGTTGGATGATATTTCCTGCTCCATGGTCATTTGTTATGATATCCGCTTTCCCGAGCTTGTGCGCCGTTCTGTCCTGGAAGGGAAAGCGGATTTGTTTTTTATCCCTGCCGCCTGGCCGAAGGCGCGTCTTTTCCACTGGACGCTTTTAGGGCAGGCAAGAGCGGTGGAGAATCAGATCTATCTGTGCGCCGTCAACCAGGGCGGAATTTCAGGGAGAACGGAGTACGCGGGAAACTCGGGGCTTCTCGATCCCTGGGGGAATGACGTCTGCCGTCTGGGAACGGAAGAAGGGATTGCTTTCGGGGAAATAGATACGGATATACTTCAACAAATCAGGGATACTATCCATGTATTCAGGGACCGCCGGCCTGAAATCGATGTGGTGCGGTGATTGCAAAAAAGCATATGAGAGTATAAGCAGACGGATAAATTTGCATAAAGGGAAAGATGTTTCCTGCCGGATAGAAATGAAGGAGGGATGATATGGCATCGAGTAAAGAATATTTAAATTTTATTTTGGCACAGTTGTCTGATTTGGAGGATGTAAGCTGCAGGGCCATGATGGGAGAATATATTCTGTACTACAAGGGCAAAATTGTTGGAGGGATATATGATGACAGGCTGCTTGTAAAACCTGTAAAATCAGCAGTACGGTATATGCCGGATGCGGAGTATGCGCTGCCTTATGAAGGCGCGGGAAAAATGTTACTGGTGGATCATGTGGATGATCAGAAGTATTTAACGGGATTATTCAAGGCGATGTTTGATGAACTCCCTGTACCTAAAAGCAAAAAGAAAATATAATAGGAATGAAACTGCCTCTATAAGCCGAATTTTTCGGATCTGACTTATAGGGGCAGTTTCGTTATTTGGAAATATTCTTTTTTGAAGCGTCATTTGATGGCGATCATCTGTCCCAAGTGGAAAGACCACAGGTATGCGCCGATGACCGGCTTGCCGAGAAGCTGCTCTGCTGCGTCTTTATAGACGAGAAGCTGGGTTCTGTAATGGCTTTGCAGTTCTTCAACGGAGTCGGTACGATCCGTTTTATAGTCAATGATGACGATATGGCCGTCACGCTCAATGAGGCAGTCCATGATGCCCTGCATGAAAACTTTTTCTCCTTCTTCGCATCCCGGGTAGAAACGTTTCGCCGGAAGAAGAAGGGAGAAGGGCATTTCTTTCCGGATTACCGCGGCTTTTTTCATAGCGCGGCCTAAGGCGCTTTCCGTGAACTGCTGGATATCACGGAGCGGCGCGCGGTATTTTGAATCCTGGAGCAGGGCGTTCTTTTCTTCTTCCGTAAAACCTTTTTCTTCATAAATGCGTTCCACTTCTTTCCTAAGATCTGAAATGCCGTCATACGGTTTGGTGAGATCTATGAGTTCCATGGCTTTATGCATGAGGGTGCCGTAAGATGTACCCGTGAAGGCAGGAGTTTCTGCAAGGAATGCGGGCGGGTCTTCATAGCCCGGCAAAAGGGAGGACTCTTCGCCGGAAGGAATGCTTTCCATGGCAGGAGCCAGCGTTTCCGATGAAAAGGGTTCTATGCCTTCAGCGCCGGATTCCTGCTGCTCTTTCAGGGCAACCGCGGCGGTAGCGGTGAGCTTGGCAGGCGTTTGAACGGCTCCATTGAAACTGTACTGCCAGCACAGCTGCTTTTCCATCCAGTCCGGCACGTCTGAAGCGGGAGCCGTAAGAAAAGCTTTTATGTTGTCAATATCTTTTGCTTCTTTTTGTTTCTTTTTCTCTTCCCATTCTTCGAAGTTCATTTCTCCGTTCATTTCTTCTGTCCGCAGCTCTTCTCCGGTGAGCAGTTCCTGCCACGGTGTGATGGTGAAATGAAACGCAGATGGGCTGTCGTTTATGTCAGGTGCGAGATAAGAGGGGATCTTTCCCGTCATGTCCCACAGACAGGCAGCGCTTCTGTGGCGGGCGGCAGCCGGAAGAATCCAGGAAAGGTAAGATTTCCCGCCGGCCGTTATGTGGGCTGGCAGGCGGCTTTCCGCTTCCGTCAGGGAGGAAAGCGGGGTCAGACAGGAAGAAATATAAGGAATGAAGTTTTTTCTGAAAGCGGTGATACAGAGCAAATCCCGCGCTCGTGTCATGGCGACATAGAGAAGGCGCGCTTCTTCCGCCTGGGCTTCACGGCCGGCGGCGGTACGGATCGCCATCCAGTAAAGAGACGGCCAGTGTGCCATATGTTCTTTATCAAAGTAATGGATACCGAGTCCCATTTCCCGATGAAAGATAACGGTCCGATCCAGATCTTTCACATTGAAAGACTTTGCCGCGTCCGCCAGAAAAACAACGGGGAATTCAAGCCCCTTGCTTTTGTGGATGGACATGATCTGTACGGCATTCCCTTTGGCAGACGTGGAAATTGTCTTAAAATCTTTCTGCGCCCGCCGTAAATATTCCAGGAAGGAAAAGAGGCCGTTTACCGTAGCGGAGTCTCTTGTCTTTGCCAGTTCATAGAAGGAAAGGACATGGGATTTGCCGGCGGTTCCGTTAGGCAGTCCCGCCACCCATGACAGATAGTCCGTATCCTCAATGATTCTGCGGAGAAGGGGGGCGACGCCGTCTTTTCGTGCCTCTTTCCTCCACGTTTCATAAAGTAAAAGGAAACGGGAAAGACGGAGGGCTTTTTCTTCGGGGATAATTCCTTTGGCCCGCGGGAGAATATCCCAGAGAGAATCTTCCTCCGGCGCGAGGGCAAGGCGGAGACGGGCGAAATCTTCTTCGTCAAGTCCCGCAAGAAAAGAGCGGAGCACCGCAAGAAGAGGCAAGTCCTGCCGCGGGTTGTCTAAAATTTTCAGGAGCGACCAAAGGATCTGCACTTCCATGGAGCGGATAAAATCATCATCTTTATCAGCGGTGGCAGGAATATGTTCCTCGTTCAATACTTTGAGGAGCGCAGGCGCTTTTTTATCGATACTGCGGAGGAGGATGACGATATCGCTGTAATCTGTGGAACGGAAGGTGCCGTCTTTGTTCATGACCTGCCGCTTTTCTTCCATAAGGGCGCGGATCTTTTTGGCAATGAGCCGGCCTTCAAAGGTGATGCTCGTGATATCATTGACGGACTCATCCATGGGAACAGTATTTTCATCGGTTACTTTATCAATAAATTCCACTTCAACTGCACCGCCTGCGTAGGCAGCGGGACGGGGGTCTTCATGGCGCCCCGGATAAAGCGCTTCTCGATCGCCGTAATCGAGCTCCAGCAGCTTTTCACTCATAAGCTGGCGGAAAATATAATTGATTGACGCGAGAATCGCGGAGTCACTGCGGAAGTTCCGGTTGAGATCGATGCGCCTGTCTTCCGCATTTTCATCAGAGGAAAAACTTCTGTATTTCTTTTGGAAAATGGTAGGGTCAGCCTGGCGGAAACGATAGATGGACTGCTTGACATCGCCTACCATGAAACGGTTCCTGCCATTGGAGAGAAGCGTGGCGATCAGTTCCTGCACATCATTGGTGTCCTGGTATTCATCAATCATAATCTCTTTATATTTTTTTTGCAGCTCCCGTGCCGCCGATGACGGGAATTCTCCCGCCCGCTCCGGTGTGAATCCTTCCGCGGTTTTGTCTACAAGGATGTCTAAGACGTAATGTTCCATGTCGGTGAATTCCATAAGGCCTTCCTGCTTTTTGCGGTTGGCATAAGCACGGGAAAAAGCAATGGTCACATCCGACAGGGCACGGACGATGGGATACATACGGATCACGTCGTGAAGCCATTGTTTCTCCGGAATCGCAAAGAAGGGGATGAGTCTTTCGGAGACTTCCTTTTTTACACTGTTTCGAATTGCCTGGACGTTGTTTTTTATTTCTTCAAAGCGGATAGGATCTTCAGAAGAGGATTTCTTCACCGCTTTTAGTTTGGCAAAAGAAATATTCGGCGCGTCTTTGTACCATTCATCCCATGTTTCTGCTTTTGAGAGGATGGTGAAGGCGTCAAATTCATCAGACAGCGTTTCCGCATACGGCGCGAGGGCCGGTTCGTTTTCCAGAAAAGTGAAAATCTGGCGGTAGGAATCAGCCCAGCTCTGGGCACGGCGCCGGAAATCTTCAAGAATGTCTTTTGTCCATGGAAGATCGCTTAAGGCAGCTGCGCCGTTTTCGCCGTAAGGACGGGAAAGGCTGCCGAGCCAGTCTTCCGGGAAGGGCATGGAACAGGAAAAGTGATAGAGGGAAAGAATGGTATCTTTAAAACCGCTGTCCTCAAACCCGCCGGAAAGCAGATCCGCGCAGTCAAGGAAAGCGGGTTCACCCCTTTCATAGTACGTTTCCAGGACTTCTGAAAGCACGTCCTGCTCCAGGGCATATATTTCATTGCTGTCTGTCAGCATTTTCGTGTTCGGATCGAGGTCGATCAGGTAAAAATACCGGCGGATTAGGGTCTGGAAAAATGAATCAAGTGTGGAAATCTGTGCGCTTGACATCAGCGCGAGCTGGCGGGACAAATGACGGGCGAGAGGCGTATTTTGCTCCTGCTCCGCTTCCGAAAGGGCCTTTGCAATGCCTGAAGAAATGCGGGTTTTCATTTCCCCTGCCGACGCGCGGGTGAATGTAAGAACCAGAAGTTCCGTAATGTCGGCAGGATCATCCATATCGGTAATCAGTTTTTTGATACGCTCCGTGAGTACCGCCGTCTTACCGCTTCCGGCGGCGGCGGAAAGGAGGAGGTTCTGTCCGCGGGCGTCAATAGCTGCCTGCTGCGCGGTTGTCCATGTCATTTGACTCATAGGTTCTCCTTTCCGTTCCTTTTCATTTCCTCGTCCAGTTTTTCCCGGATCGTTTTGTCAGAAACTTTGGAAATATAATCAAAACTATTTTCGGGCAGTGCGGGATCAAAGCGGCAGATGCTCCGATAGGGACAGTATGAGCAGGGCGACAGCGTTCCGTTCTTGACGGGATGGATGGCAATTTCCCCGCTTTCAAGGCGGCTGTACAGCCTGATCAGTATTTTTTCCGTCAGTGCTTTCAGTGCTTCAAACTGCTCTGCTGTAAGGACGGGAGAAGTTTTCTTTACACTGCCGTCTTTTACATAAGAAACACCGATAAATCCGTCATCTGTGCCTGATTGGGAGTCAAGCGTGCGGAGCACATCCGGGTCATTTAAGAAAATACCGTTGGTGTTTTCCTTTTCTTTGGCGTGGGGAATTCCGTTGGGCGGTACGCTTATGGATTTCGGCCGCCCGTGGAGATAGATATACATCATGGCGGCAGGAAGCAGATCTTTCGTATCCTTTGTTTTTGAAAGCGCCAGCAGGTAGGTAATAAGCTGGAGAGAGAGACCTTCCATGATTTCATTCAGGGAGAGATTCGGCGAGCCTGTCTTGTAGTCGCAGACTGCGGCGTACCTGCCGTCTGTATCTACACGGTCTATTTTCCCTGTAAGGGTAAAGCTGTCAGTGGGACTTGCGGAAATACGGAGATAGAATTCTTTTTCCATATCCACCGTGTCGAAACCGCTCTGCCGGCTCCATTGACGGAATCTTTGAAGTGCCCGCCGGAAGGTCTGATCCAGAACGCGGCGGGTATACTTTGCCGACTGATCCGAGGAAAGGGCATCCGCCTTGATACGCGGCGTGATTTTTTCCGTGATGTCTTCGGAAATCTTTTCAATTTCTTCATCCGTCGTCTGCCGCCACTGGCGGTTCTGCGATTTCAGGACTTCGCCGAATTGGTGGAGCCCCGCGTGGAGATAATTGCCATAGTCCAAATAATCCGCTTCGCCTGTATTCCGCTCTTCTACGCCAATTCCGTAGCGGAGGAAGTACTGGTAGGGACAGCTTCTGTAATTTTGCAGTTTTGTGACAGAACCGTAAAAGCGTCCTCCTTTCATGAAAAGTTTGCGCGCAAGCATTTTTGGCAGACGGGCGGCGGTATTTTGATACCGGAGCCCTGCCAGTTTGCTTTCCATGAGCTCTCTGTATTCATTTCCTTCTGCCCAGTCTTTAAGCGCTGCCCAGTTGCTCACCGGTGAGGGACGGCCTTCACGGAGTATTTCAGGAAGAAGAGACAGGGCCTGGTTGGGGTTGGCAAAAAACGAGGGGTCGTCATGATGGGGCGAGGGCGGGAGTATTTTCATGTTTTCCGTATAATAGCCGAGGGCTTTCAACCGCTCCAGCAGGAAGGACGGTTCTGCGGCGCTTCCGTCGGCAGCAGCGGCGGGGTACGACAGATAGAGTGCGTCCGATGCCCGTGTCAGGGCGAGATACGTATAAAATTGTTCTTCCTGTACCAGCTCCATCAGGTTATTTCCAAGATTGATGCGGGCGGATTTAGAAGGACCTGTTTTTCCGTTTCCGTGAAAAATCCTGAGTCATCAATTTTTTTAGGGAAAGAGCCTTCCAATGCGCCGGGGATGAAGACCACTTTCGCTTCCGCCGCATATCCTCTGTCCATGGAGGTGACCGTCACATGGTCAAGAGTGGGAGGAATCATGGAGAAGGTAAGGGCGGAAAGACCATCAGCAAGAATACCGCAAAGTTCCTCTTCGGGGAGGATGTCTTTTCCTGTGACATGGACGATTTCGTCAAGAAGAGAAAGCACTTTTTTCCAAACCTGGAGATGGGGACGCTTTTTTGTTTTTTCAAATTCCAGTTCATCCCAGACGGAAAGCGTTTCAGGGATTTGCTGCTCTGTTAACCACCGATAAAGAAAGGCGCATTTATCTTCTGCGGAGAGAGCTCCCTTCCAGCCTGCGAGAAAAGGATTCAAAAGGGAAAGGACCTTTTCTCTCCATGTATTGGCGGTATTCTGCTTTGTAATTTCTTTATCCGAAAGAGGGGCCGGTTCCTGATCAATGCTCCGGTAATCGCGGAAGGCCCAGGGCTTTTGCCACGTGGAAAAACGGATATGGTATTTCAAAACGTAATTTTCCAGCTTATCTATCATATCCGTAGGGAAAGAAGGAAATATTTCCGTTTTTAAGATGCGGAAAATATGCTCTCTTGTAAATCCCCTGTTCTTGCCCCGGCTTTCCGCTTTTATGAAATGGAGAAGCCCGTCAAGGAGCATGACAAGGGGGTGGTTATTCATGGGCTGTTTTTCGTCTGTAAAGACCGGAATCCCGTAGCGTGAAAAGCTTCTTTCCAGCGGGTCCGTATAAGTGTCGGCGGAACGAAGAAGGACGAGGATATCCCGCCAGCGGAGATTTTTATCGCGGACAAGTGACAGAATCCGGCGGGAAATGAAGTCCGCCTCCGCATGGCTGTCCGGTGCGGAAACGATATGGATGCCCTTTTCAGGAACCGGGGAAGTCTCTTTCGGAAGCGGACAGGGAGAAGGAACATTTTGGAAATAGTCTGCTGCGAGACAACGGAGACGGGGACAGCGGAACCGTTTCCTTTCGGGAAGTGTGGTGGAATCAAAGTGGGGCTCTTTTTCCGAAAGGAGAGCATATAAATTGGCAGGGCGGGCAAATATTTCATTGGACAATCCTTCTTTTGCGTCCGGGAGGGGAAGTGTGAATGTCACTTCTTCCGCCGTGTGGATAAGGGCGGATACGATGCGTATCTTTTGGGGTGTCATACCGTTGAAGCCGTCAATCCATATACGGGATCGATGAAGTATTTCCGATTTCGGTATTTCCCCGGCAAGCAGGTCAAAAAGACTGCCTTCATAAGAAAAGCGGGTATGGAGGTAGTCATGGTAATTTTTATATAAGAGGGAAAGATCCGCCAGTTTGCGTCCCAGTGGTGTCCCTTCTTCGGCAAGAGAGGCATCATGGAGCGCTGTTTCAGAAATGCAGAACATATCAAGCTGGTGGAAAAGGTTCATGAGATTTTCCGCAAAATGAGGCTGGGCAGAAATTTTCATGAGCATTTGCAGCTCATCCCTGTGTTCCGCAAGGATGCGGCTGATGATGATCTGCTGGCCCAGCGGAGAAAGAGCATCTTGCACAGGGGAGCGGAGCTCATTAAAAACGCGGTAGGCAAGACGCGAAAAACCGCAGACCGTGGCATCGATAAAACCGTGGCCCGGGAAAATATCCGCCAGCATACGTTCTGCGGTATATGTCTCCTGATCAGGCACGAGGAAAAAGGCGGAGCGCCCTTTTTTACCGGTGACATAGTCGCGTATTTCTTCACAGCAGCGCCGCGTTTTGCCTGTTCCCGCCGCGCCGAAAATAAAATGGAGTCCCATGAGTATCCTTCCTGTCATTTAAGCAATATATTCTTTTTTCTATTATAAAGGGAAAGGATAAAAAGGGAAAATATTTTACAAAGACAAAGGAGAAATATTATTTTCGTAAAATATCGACACGAAAGAGACAATTTGGATATTGACATATTTAGATATAGTTGATACAATGAGCACATAAGCAAGTTAAAACTGTTTTAATATTTGAAGGAGGAATTTTAAATGTCTTTAAACGGGAAAAAAGTAAGCGAATTTACAGCAGATGCATATCTTAACGGAGAATTTATCAAGGTATCCGATAAGGATCTGCAGGGAAAATGGAGTGTTCTCTTCTTTTATCCGGCGGATTTTACTTTTGTCTGCCCGACTGAGCTGGAAGATCTTCAGAGACTTTATGACGATTTCAAAAAAGAAGGGTGCGAGATTTATTCCGTATCCTGCGATACCCACTTTGTGCACAAAGCCTGGCATGACTCTTCGGAAAAAATCGGCAAGGTTACCTATCCGATGATTGGCGATCCGACGGCACAGCTTGCAAAAGATCTGGATGTATATATTGAAGCTGACGGCATGACCGAGCGCGGCACTTTCGTTATCAATCCTGACGGAGAAGTTGTTCTTTATGAAATAAGCGCCGGCAATATCGGCCGTAATGCTGATGAACTGCTCCGCAAGGTAAGGGCTGCCAAGTTTGTTTATGAACATGGCGATGAAGTCTGCCCGGCCAAGTGGGAACCGGGGGCGGCGACATTGAAACCGTCCTTCGATCTTGTCGGTAAACTTTAATAAGAGAGGGCATCATGGAAAAAATGTATGATGCCATAGTGGTCGGCGGAGGTCCTGCGGGGCTTTCCGCCGCTATTTATATGGCAAGAGCGCGTTTCCGCGTATTGGTTATTGAAAAAGAAAAAGTCGGCGGCCAGATCACCATCACATCTGAAGTGGTGAACTATCCCGGCATTATTATGACAGACGGGGAACAGCTGACCGGTAAGATGCGTCAGCAGGCGGAAAATTTTGGAGCCGAGTTTTTATCGGCAAAAGTAACCGGTCTTGATTTGGACGGCGACTATAAAACAGTTCATACCGATCGGGGAGATTTCAAGGCGCCCGGCATCATTTATGCGGCAGGTGCCCATCCCCGGCTGGCCGGATTTGAGGGAGAAAGTGAATTCCGAGGACACGGTGTGGCATACTGCGCAACCTGCGACGGCGAATTTTTCTCCGGCAAGGATATTTTTGTTGTCGGCGGCGGCTATGCGGCGGTAGAAGAGGGACTCTTCCTCACCCGGTATGGAAAGAAGATCATGATGGTCGTCAGACGCGACTGCTGCTCCATTGAAAATGCGGAAGTTGATGAACTGAAAGAACATCCGAATGTAGAAATGATGTTCAACACTGAAGTGGTAAGAGTGGAAGGCGATTCCGCCATCCGTAAAGTTGTTTTGAGAAACCGGGTGACCGGGAAAGAAACGATCTATACTGCCCCAGAAAATGATTTTTGCGGCGTATTTGTCTTTGTCGGCTATGCGCCGGAAAACGAACTGGTTAAGGGAAAAGTGGAACTGGATCCCCAGGGGTACATCATCACCGACCGTGATCAGAAAACGAATATTGACGGTGTTTATGCGGCAGGCGACATCTGCGTGAAAAATCTCCGCCAGGTGGTTACCGCTGTTTCGGATGGAGCCGTGGCGGCCACATCTATGGAAAAATATCTCGGACAGCTGTACAGGAAGTTAGGCATCAAGAGAACTTATGTAAAAGGAAATGAAGGAAGCTGCCAAGGCGGAAAATGCCCCGAAAGCGGAGGCGGGTGCTTTTCTTGATGATGCGACCCGGCAGGCGCTGGCTCCCGTACTTGCCCGCTTTACCCGTCCGATCCGTCTCCGTCTGTATACGGATGACAGCCAGATGACGGAAGAAAACCGACGCATGGTGACGGAATTGGCTTCCCTTTCCGATAAGGTGGAAGCGGAATTTGTCCCGTCCGCGGGAGAAGAAGACAACCATACCATTTCTATCTGTGACGCGGAAGGCAATGAAAAAGGACTTCGTTTCCACGGCGTACCCGGCGGACATGAATTTAATTCCTTTATTCTTGCCATGTACAATGCGGCAGGTCCGGGGCAGGACGTGGGTGAAGCACTGCAGAAACGCATCAAAGGCATCAGCAGGCCTCTCCATGTGAAGATTGCCGTATCTCTTTCCTGCACAATGTGCCCTGACCTTGTAGCGGCGGCGCAGCGTATTGCCGCGGATAATGAAAATGTAACGGCCGACGTCTATGATCTCCAGTACTATCCAAGCCTTAAAGAGAAATATAATATCATGAGCGTTCCCTGTCTCATTATCAATGATGACGAAGTGCATTTCGGAAAGAAAAGCGTGTCCGACCTGCTTGATATTTTTCAGGCATAAGGACCGGGAAAGATTTCTGTTATAAAAATATAAAGCCCCCATACGTTAGACCTGAAATCTGACTTATGAGGGTTTTATTTTTGTTTGAATATGCCGGGATCAAGTAAGCTCATTGGTTAAAAGAATAAAATTGGAATCAAAAAAAGTGTTGCGAACTCAGGGGAATTTGTCTATACTATATAAAATATATTCATCTATAAATTACAATTAAATATATATAGTATACTCTTATATAAAGGGGTGGGGATGATGTGGATATTGGGATTATTAGTGTTCTTGCCTCTGTTGACGGCAGGTCTGCTGTTTTTTATACAGGGGGACAAGCTTCGGGATGCGGTGGTGAAAGTGTCAGCTGCTGCTATTGCGATGTTGTCTCTTTTCGTGGCATTTACTTATTTTGGAAATAAGGTGGTCTTCCGTTTGGGAGATTCTTTTCTGGCGCAAGGTGCAATATTAGTGGATATCCTCGTTGCTCTTGCGTTTTTTTATTATACCTGCGTCCGGTTTCACCGGTATTGGATAGCGCTTTTGGAAGCAATTCAGCTGGGAGCGGTTCTATGGTTTGAATATGTCAGTCATGGAACGCTTGATTATTATGCCGATATCGTTGTTGACAACTTTACCCTGATCATGATTCTTATCGCCGGTGTCATCGGCAGCTTGATCGCCGTTTTTTCTCTGGGGTACATGGAGGCCTTTCAAAAGGAACATCGTGATGTTCGCGACAGAAGGAACTTTTTCTTCTTTGTCCTGTTTCTTTTCCTTTCTGCCATGTTCGGATTGGTTGTTTCCAATAATCTTTTATATATGTATACCTTCTGGGAAATCACCAGCGTCTGTTCTTTTCTTCTCATCGGCTATACGGAATCCCGTGTGGCTGTAAATAATTCGTTTAAAGCGCTTTGGATGAATCTTCTCGGCGGGGCGGCTTTTGCGGCAGCGATTATCATCATGGGGCTGACTTACCACAGTACGGCGCTTTCCCATCTGGTAGGGCTGGCATTGGCGGGAATGCCTGTGACAGTTATTCTTGCGCTTCTCCTGCTTTGCGGTTTTACCAAATCGGCGATGATGCCTTTTTCCGGCTGGCTTCTTGGGGCGATGGTGGCGCCTACACCCACTTCTGCGCTTCTCCATTCTTCTACGATGGTGAAAGCGGGGGTGTTTCTGATTATCAAACTTTGTCCCGCCCTTGGAAATAATCATGCGGGAACGATGGCGATGTTTGTCGGCGGCATTACCTTCTTTTTTGCGTCCTGTGCCGCTATTTCACAGTCCGATGGGAAAAAAGTTCTTGCCTATTCCACAATTTCCAATTTGGGACTGATCGTCTGCTGTGCGGGGATAGGCTCCTATGAGGCGGCATGGACAGCCATTATGATTGTTATTTTCCATGCGGTTGCCAAATCACTCTTGTTTCTTTCTGTCGGGACGGCGGAACAGCAGCTCGGCAGCCGCGACATTGAAAGGTTTGACGGACTTTTCAATGCGATGCCCCATCTGTGCCTCTGCATGGTGATCGGTATCAGCGGTATGTTCCTTGCGCCTTTCGGCATGCTCATTTCTAAATGGGCGGCGATGAAAGCTTTTATTGATGCGGGACACCCCATGCTGCTTCTTCTTTTAGTTTTCGGTTCAGCGACAACCATATTTTACTGGGCCAAGTGGCTCGGAAAAATCCTGTCCGTCATGAACGGGCAGGAAAGACGGGAGCAGGGGATTACCCAAGGAGAATGGTTTGCCCTGAAGACACTTTCCTGGATGACGATCATCGTCTGTATCCTTTTCCCTCTGATTTCAAGCTATGGCGTCCTGCCGTACCTGCGGATCACCTACGGGTTTACCCGTGATGTTATTGCCCAGAGCAACCTGATCATTATGTCGCTTATGGTGGGGCTTCTTGTTATTCTTCCTTCCCGCTACGGGAAAGGACGGCCTAAAAGGAAAGTGGGGGCCCTTCTCGCGGGGGTTAATACGGGGGATGATCGTAACTATCGAGGCGCGGGAGATAATATCATTCCTGTGGAGCTTCGGAACTGGTACATGGAAGAATGGTTCGGCGAAAAGAAAATGAAATTGTCCGGCTTTGCTCTCTGCATGGCGTGTATTTTCATTCAGTTTGCCATTATACTGGGAGGTGTGTATCGTGGATGAAATGGGAATGAATATTTTATACGCGCTGCTTTACCTCCTTTTAGCGCCTGTCGGTGGAGGGCTTCTTGCCGGTCTTGACCGCAAGCTGGCGGCCCGTATGCAGCGCAGGGTGGGTCCGCCTGTTGTCCAGCCGTTTTATGATGTGCTGAAACTTTTTGAGAAAGAACGGATTGCCGTGAATGAAGCGCAAGGCTTTTATTTGGCAGGCTTCCTGTTTTTCATGATTTTGTCAGGCATATTCTTTTTTGCGCAGGGCGATATCCTTCTTGTCATTTTCACACTCACCATGGCGGGTATTTGCCTTGCGGCGGCGTCCTTTTCATCATCGTCACCCTGCAGCCAGATGGGGGCGGAACGGGAACTTCTTCAGATTATGGCGTATGAACCCATGCTTCTCTTTGTGGCGATTGCTTTCTACCTGAAATGCAACACTTTCGATCTTTCAAAAATCATGGCTTCGCCGGAAAGCAATTTTCTTTACATGCCGGGGATTTTCATCGGGTTTCTTTTCATACTCCAGATTAAATTCAGAAAATCGCCATTTGATCTTTCTATGAGCCATGAAATTCATCAGGAGCTCGTGCAGGGGATCAAGACGGAATTTTCCGGCGGCATGCTTGCTCTTTTTGAAATTGCCGAATGGTATGAAAAGATATTTCTTCTTGGCTTCGTTTATCTGTTTTTTAAATGGCGGGATCCGTGGAGCAGTGTTACGGGCATTCTTGTATGCGCAGCGGTTCTTTTCCTCAGCACCCTTGTAGATAACTGCACCGCCCGTATGAAATGGCGGCATCTCCTCGGTTCCGCCTGGCTCGTTACTTTGGTAGCAGGTTTTATCAATATTGTCTTTTTAATGTATATCCGCTGAAAGGAGAGGAAATATGGCTTATATCAGAAAATCCGCCTGGCTCATCCACTATGACGGCTCCAGCTGCAACGGCTGCGATATTGAAGTCCTTGCCTGTCTGATGCCTCTCTATGATGTGGAACGTTTCGGCATTATCAATACAGGGGATCCGAAGCATGCTGATGTATTTCTTGTCACCGGCGGCGTGAATGTACAGAATCTGCCGGTGGTGCGCCAGATTTATGAACAGATGCCGGAACCGAAGGTCGTGGTGGCCGTAGGGACCTGTGCCTGTACAGGCGGCATTTTCAAAGACTGTTACAACATGATCGGAGGCATGGATCACGCTGTCCCTGTAGATGTGTATGTCCCCGGGTGCGCCGCGCGACCGGAAGCCATCATTGACGGCGTTGTGAAAGGATTGGGGATTCTTGAAGAAAAGCGGGCGGAATATAAAAGGATCGTTGCCCGGCGAAAATCGGCGCAGCGAAAGGAGGCAACCTGATGAATCAGCAAATAATTGAAATCAAATCTGCGGATATTTTAAAACAGGTAAGCCGCTTTAAAAGGGAACATGCCCGTCTGGTGCAGATACTTTGCACCCGCGTGGAAGAAGGGTATGAATTGACTTATACATTTGATAAGGACTATTTCATGTACCATCTCCGCTGCCTCGTTCCGGTCTACCGCTCCGTCATGAGTATCACGGGGCAGTACTGGTATGCTTTTGTATGGGAAAATGAAATACACGATTTATTCGGATTGAAGATAGACTTCATTGAACGTGATGTGGACTATGGCGGACATTTCTACCATCTGGCGGAAAAGACACCATGGCATGACTTGCCCGGTGAGAAACATGCCGATCAGGCGATTAAAGTACAGCTCCGCAGCGGACTCGGGATAGACGCTTCTGCCGTAGCAGGGGCGAAACCGGAAGGGGGGAAAGAAAATGGGTAAAAGCACAGTGATTCCTTTCGGTCCGCAGCATCCCGTTCTTCCCGAACCGATCCATCTGGATTTGGAATTGCAGGATGAAAAGGTTGTCCGTGCGGTTCCTTCTATCGGTTATGTGCACCGCGGGCTGGAAAAGCTTGTGGAACTTCGTGACTTCCAGCAGTATGTCTATGTGGCGGAACGGGTCTGCGGGATTTGTTCTTTCGGCCATGGCTGGGGATACAGCCGCGCCGTAGAAGAAATGATGGAAATAGAAGTGCCGCCCCGGGCGGAATGGCTCCGCACCATCTGGCACGAATTGTCCCGTATCCATTCCCATCTTCTCTGGCTGGGCCTTGCTGCGGATGCTATGGGGTTTGAAAGTCTTTTTATGGAAGCCTGGCGCCTTCGGGAGATAGATTTAGATCTTATTGAACAGACGACCGGCGGGCGTATTATTTTCTCCGTCTGTAAAGTGGGCGGCGTCCGTCGTGATATTGACGGTGCTGTGTTAAAGGAAATGAAATGGGTCTTAAAAGATTTATCTGAAAAATTTCTTCCCATGCTGAATGTTTTTATGGATGACGATACCGTTCACAGCCGTTTGAAGGGTGTGGGAAAGCTTACTATGGAAGAGGCTCTGGAACTGGGCTGCATCGGCCCCATGGCAAGAGCATCCGGCATTCTCACCGATATTCGTTCTGCTGAAAAAGACAGCGTTTACGGACAGCTTCATTTCCAGCCCGTTATTGAAACGGACGGAGACTGTTACGCGCGGGCAAGAGTACGGCTGAGAGAAGTTCTCCGGTCTGTTGAGATTATTGAGGGCTGTATCGATAATATTCCTGACGGGCCTATTGACGTGAAAGTGCGGGGCGTGCCGCCGAAAAGAGAATGCTTTGTCCGTGTGGAACAGCCGAGAGGAGAAGCGCTTTACTATGTAAAAGGAAACGGAACCAAATTCCTGGAACGGTTCCGCCTGAGGACACCGACAAATGCCAATCTGCCTGCACTCGTAAAGATGCTTCAGGGCTGTGACCTGGCAGATGTGCCAAATATTATCCTGACCATCGACCCCTGTATCAGTTGTTGTGAAAGATAGGTGAGCGCTATGGGCTATATGACCTTTGTGAAAAGGATAGTTGCCAATCTTTTCAAGCCGCCTGTGACATCTCCTTATCCCCTGCAGCCGCGGACGCCGCTTCCTATCGACCGCGGACACATTGTCAATCAATGGGAAAAGTGTATTCTCTGCGGCGCCTGTGAACGGGCATGTCCTTCGGGAGCGATACGGATTGACAGGAAGAACAGGAAGTGGATTATCAATCCCTATGCCTGTGTGCAATGCGGTGCCTGTGTAGAACAGTGCCCCATGAAATGTCTTGTCATGGAAGCCATGTATACGGAACCTTCCACAGAAAAGTCGGAGATTGTCCATATGCCGCCTCCGCCCAAACCGAGACGGGGACCGGCGGCAAGACCTCCGGTAGAAATAAAAGCGGAAGAGAACATTCAAAAAGAAATTTTGGTGAATGAGGCGGCTGGAAACGCGGAAGAAGTATCGCCGGTGGTACAGCCGAAAACGGAATCCGGTAAAAAGGAAGCAGCAAAGGGGAAAGCTGTTCCTGCAGAAATACCGCCGGCGGCGCGTCCGCAACCGGAACCCGGTAAAAAGGAAGCGTCGAAAGAGAAGGCTGTTCCTGCGGAAATGCCGAAGACGATGGTGACGGAAGAAGAACTGAAAAAGGCGCCTGTCATCAATGATGTTTCACAATGCGTTCTTTGCGGGATGTGTCTTCGCGGCTGTGTTGGCGGAGCATTGGATATTGACAGGAAAAGGCGCACGTGGACTATCGATCCGGCAGCTTGCGTGCAGTGCGGTGTCTGTGTGGAGCATTGTCCTAAACAATGTCTTTCTCTGAATGAGGCATATACATTTACGGCAGACGGTGATTCACCGGAGCCGGTTTCTTTTCACTTGCCGGAACGGAAAAGACCTTCGCCGGGAAAGCCTGCGGTGAAACCTGATGCATGAATACCCTGTGACTTTGGAAATAATCAGGCTGGCGGAAAAAACGGCGGAAGAAAATCATGGCAGGGTCAGAGGGATACACCTTGTCATCGGAGAAGATTCGGGATTTATCGGAGAATCGATCCAGATGTACTTTGATGTCCTTGCCGCAGGAACCCTGTGTGAGGGTGCGCAGGTGACAATTGAAGGTGTAAAGCCGAAATTGTCCTGTGAAAAATGCGGGAAACTTTTTGAACGGAAACGGTTTTCCTTCACCTGCCCGTTCTGCGGCGGGAGTGGAAACCCGACGGAAACAGGGAAAGAATTTTATATAAAAGATGTGGAATTATTCGTGGAGGATGAAAGCGATGCACATGGTGAAAAAGGAGGTCCTGCTTGATATCAACGGCAGGAATGACCATATAGCGCAGCATGTAAAAGAACATCTGGAAGAAAGGCATATCTTTGCGGTAAATATTATGGGGGCGCCGGGAGCAGGAAAGACCACATCCCTGGAAAACCTGATCCGCGCCCTTCCGGTGAAGTCTTATGTCATTGAAGGGGATATCGAATCGGATATAGATACGGAACGGTTAAAAAAACAGGGGATTTCTGCGACACAGATCAATACCTTCGGCGCCTGCCATCTTGATGCGCCTCTCATGCACAATGCTGTCCATAATATGGAGATGGACGAAGGCGGCATACTTTTTATTGAGAATGTAGGGAATCTTGTATGTCCTGCGGAATTTTCCATCGGTGAACATATAAAAATGCTTATCGTTTCGGTGACGGACGGAAGCGATAAGCCTTATAAATATCCGCTCGCCTTTGAAAAAGCGGATGTGATTCTGCTCAATAAGGTGGATTTGCTTCCTTATCTTGATTTTGATGAAGCGTTTTTTATGGAAGGTATCCGCCATTTGAATAAAGATGCTCCCGTATTTAAAGTGTGCGGGAAAACGGGAGAAGGATATGATGCTGCGGCGGAATGGCTGATGAAAATTTCAAAGAAATAATTTTTCGGGAGGCGTGTATGGAACATGAGGTAACGGAACGGCTCAGCGTGGCCGGCAGAGTGCAGGGTGTCGGTTTCCGTCCGTCCGTCTGCCGCATGGCAAAAGAATTGAAACTGACAGGCACAGTACAGAACCTCGGCGGCGAAGTGGAAATATACATCACCGGGACAAGGGAAAAGATAGACGCTTTCCTTTGCGGGCTTAAGCAAATGGAACAGCCTGCCCTTGTGGAGTGCGTAAAGAGAAAAGAAAGACCGCTTACGCCTTTTTCCGCTTTTACTTCCATTCCCAGCAGGGAAAGCGAAAATAAAATGCTTGCACCTGCCGATATTTCCGTCTGTTCCGCCTGTCTTAAAGAAATGAAGACGCAGGGGAACCGGCGCTGTCATTATCCTTACATTTCGTGCACCGCCTGCGGTCCCCGGTATACTGTTCTGAAAAAACTTCCTTATGACAGAGAAAATACCGCTTTTGATGCATATCCTCTTTGTGATCAATGTTATGAGGAGTACAGGGATATGAATAACAGACGGTGTCATGGAGAAACCATCGCCTGTCATGACTGCGGCCCCCGGCTTTTGGCGAAAATGAGGGGAAGTCCTTCTGCTGGACCATGGAGCCGGGAAGAACTTTTACAATCAGCCAAAGATTTACTCCTTCATGGGGAAATTATCATGGTGAAATCGGTCGGCGGATATAATCTGGTCTGCCGCGGAGACAGAGATGATGCCGTTCAGCGTTTGAGAATACTGAAACAAAGACGGGACAAGCCTTTTGCGCTTCTTGTTGCAACCGTGGGAGAGGCGGAAAAACTCTGCCATATAAGCAGAGAAGAAAAGGAACTCCTTGAGTCGCCGCAAAAGCCGATCGTTCTCTTAAAAAGAAGAAAGAAAAGTATGCCGCTCATCAGCCCTGCGGTGACAGAGCTTACGGAAAGCCTCGGTGTATTTCTGCCGCCTTTCGGACTGTATGCCCTTCTGGCGGAAATAAAAATTCCTCTCGTTGTGACCAGCTGCAATCTCACCGGAGAACCTATCATTTACAAACAGGCCGATGCTTTTGCTTTTTATGAAAGTCATGAAAGTATTTCTGCTCTGTTTTACGATGAAAGAGAGATTCTCCGTCCTGCCGATGATTCTGTTACCCGTATCGCGGCGGGAGCCGTGCAGATTCTCCGCCGTACCCGCGGGTATATGCCGGAACCGGTTGCCGTAGAGAAGAAGGGAATGCGCGTTCTGGCACTGGGCGGCGAAGTGGAGCCGTCTTTTGCGCTTTCCGTGAATGATTTGATTTATTCTGCCCAGGTGCCTTCGGATCTCACGCTGGAAAAATCATCCGCTTTTTACCGCCGTCTTGTTGCTGATTGGGAAGAACTTCTCCATATCAGTCCCGACATCCTTGTCTGTGACCTTCACCCCTGCTATACTACGGCGGAAGAATCACGGAAGCTGGCAAAAGAATTGGATGTTCCCGTTTTGGAAGTGCAGCACCATCATGGACATGCTCTTTCCGTTATGGCCGAACATCATTTGGACGGGAAATGTCTTGCCGTAATCTTTGACGGTACGGGATTCGGTCCGGACGGTACGGTGTGGGGCGGAGAATTTCTTCTCTGTGAAGACCGATCTTTTATCCGTGTCGGCGCAGTGAAACCGATTTCGATGATAAGCGGTGACGAATCCGTCAGGCAGGCATGGAAAAGTCTTTTATGCCACCTGGCGCACAGCGGTATACCATCAGATGACAAGAGGGCGGCTGTTGTGAAAGCCGCCATTGCGGGCGGAGTGAATACAGTAAAAAGTTCAAGCATGGGGCGCCTTTTTGATGCGGTGAGCGCTGCCTTGGGTCTTGCCGATTATAATACTTACCAGGGGCGGTGTGCCATGCTTCTTGAGAATCAGGCGGCGCTTGCGAAACGTGAAAGAAAAATACCGACAGAGCTTTCCTTTAACGAGGAAGTCGTGGAAACAGAAAACGGCAGCGTTACATTTTTTGATCCTGCCCCGCTATGGGAAAAAGTCATGGGAGAAGATAAAGCTGCTGCCGCTCTTGGCTTTCATGAGGCAGTCATACGGATTGTGGAACGGATGGCGGAAAAAACAGGTGTGGAAACAGTTATTCTCTCGGGAGGATGTTTTGCAAACCGTCTTCTTTTGGAAGGCTGCGTGGAAGCTTTGAAGAGAAACGGCCATGCTGCGTATTGGAATCAGGCGCTTCCTCCCGGAGACGGAGGGCTTGCTTTCGGTCAGGCATGGTATGGTATGAATACAGCAAACGAAAGGAAATCATATGTGCGTAGCATATCCGGGCCGTGTGGAAACCATTGAGGGTGCACATGGGATCGTTAATTTTTCAGGAAATAAAGTACGGGTGAACCTGTCCATGGTTTCCGTGGAGACAGGTGACTATGTCCTTGTTCATGCAGGCATGGCGATACAGAAAGTGGAAAAGAAAGAAGCTCTTGACTGGATCGGGCTTTTTAAAGAAATAGAGGAACTGCGCCGTGGAGAAAAATGAAATCATCCGCTGGCTTCGCGAGTATGACGGCAGACCCGTAAAAATTATGGAAGTCTGCGGCACGCATACATCCGCTCTGTACAAGACCGGACTGCGCCAGATCCTGTCACCGAAGATACAGCTTCTGTCGGGGCCGGGGTGCCCTGTCTGTGTGACACCGACTGCATACATTGATAAATTGGTGGAAATTTCTTTTAGAAGCGGACACAGAGTCCTTGCTTTCGGCGATATGCTTGCTGTGCCGGGAACGGAAATGTCTCTTGCCGAGGCGCGGGACAGAGGCGCTTCTGTTGATTTCTTTTATAATCCCGAAGACGCTTTGAAAAAAGCGGAAGGGGAAAAAGAAACAATATTTGTCCTGGCAGCAGTGGGATTTGAAACGACAGCACCCGTTTGGGCGACTGTCGTGAAAGAAGCGGATGAAAGACATATTTCAAACCTCAAACTTCTCACCGCGCTGAAAACGATGCCTGAAACACTGGGAGAGCTTTGTACCGCAGGAAATATCGACGGATTTCTCTGCCCAGGACACGTGGCGGTCATTACAGGGGCGGAACGATACAGGGCACTTTCAGAAACGTATGGTAAACCCATGGTCATTGGCGGATTTACTGCCGACCTTCTCCTCAGCGCTGTGGCTCGGCTTGTCCTTGCTGTCAATAAGGGGCAGGACGGTTTCTGGAATGATTACGGAAGCGTGGTTACGGAAGAAGGAAATGTGAAAGCGTGGGAACGGGTAGGCGCCTTTTTTGAGGAGATGCCCTGTGGCGCGGTCTGGGGATTGTGAAGAATTCGGGGTTTTACTTGAAAGAAAAATATAATTTATATGATGCAGGAAGCAGGGGTCTGGTAGAAGACCATATTCCCGCAGGCTGCCGGTGCGGAAATATACTTTTGGGAAAGAATATGCCGAAGGACTGCCCCCATTTCGGGAGAACCTGTACGCCTTCCCATCCTGTCGGTGCGTGCATGGTTTCCTCAGAAGGGGCGTGCTGCATTACCCTGCGGGAAGAAGGGGTGGAGGGATTGTGAAAATTACGTTAAAGCATGGAAGCGGCGGAGAGGAAAGCGGAAGGCTGATCAAAGACATTTTCGCTTCCGTTTTTGATGACGAGATACTTCTGAAAATGGAAGACAGCGCGGTTCTTCCTCCCCTGCATGGAAATCCGGTACTCACATCCGACTCCTTTGTCGTGGAACCGCTCTTTTTCAAAGGCGGGGATATCGGGAAACTTTCCGTCTGCGGTACGGTGAATGATCTATCATCTATGGGTGCGAGACCTCTTTATCTGACAGCTTCGTTCATACTGGAGACAGGACTGGATACAGATATTTTAGGAAAGATTGTGCAGTCTATGAAAGAAACGGCAGAAGAAGCAGGTGTGCGTATCGTCGCGGGAGACACGAAAGTAATAGAAGGGAAAGGCGGGCTGTACATTAATACGGCAGGTGTCGGCGAACGTCCTTCCTCACGGGATATTTCCTGCAGGAATATGAAATCGGGGGATACCCTTATTCTCACCGGAACACTGGGAGATCATCACGCTGCTGTTTTGACAAATCGCCTGGGCATTGAAAGTGAAATCGAAAGCGACTGCGCGCCGTTGAATCACATGGTGGAAGAACTGCTTGAGGGAAATATATCTGTCCATACCATTCGGGATATTACGCGGGGCGGACTTGCCACTGTGGCAAATGAATTGGCCGTGTCTTCATCAGTGCGGATAGAACTGGAAGAGGAACTGATCCCTGTTTCGGATATTGTACAGGGCTTTACAGGGATTCTTGGCCTTGATCTGCTTACTATGGGGAACGAAGGAAAAATGATCATTGCCGTTTCCCCAAAAGATGCGGAAAAAGCGGTGGGTATCTTAAGAAGAAATAAATACGGAAGAAATGCCGTTGCTGCGGGGCAGGTGCTGGAGGGGAAAGGCGTATACCTGCGGACAGCTCTTGGCGGACTGCGCCGTGTCCTCCCGCTTAGGGGAGAAGGACTGCCACGCATCTGCTGAGGCAGTCAGGCTTGTTTATATTATTCCGTAAAGAGGTTGTTATTCTATTTATAGGGACCGGTATGTTAAAGATACCGGTTTTTTGCGTTCCTATTTTCCGCTTTTTGGAAAACCGATTCCTATAAATACAAAAACGATTAGCTCTGTATAGAAGATGCAGAGGATGCTTATCTGCGAATGGTTTGTATATTATGGGGAAATAAAGGATAAATTAGTTTTAACTGTTGAAAATATAATAAATAATGAGTATATTAGAGGGAGAGCAGACAGATTATTTTTGGCGGATTTATTTAAGCGGAGGAGTTTATGATGGGGCGAACAGCATTGAAAATCACTTTGGCAGTAGCAATGGCGGCAGGTCTCTTATTGGGCGTATCGGGCTGCGGAAAATCTGCAGAGGCGGAAAAGCAGGCACCCGCTTCCAAAGCAGGAACGGAAAAAGTACTTCGTGTAGGGGGTGAAGCCACATATCCGCCCTTTTTATTCAAAGACGAACATGGACACTATGTCGGATTCGAAATGGATCTTATTAAGGCGGTAGCAAAAGAAATCGGCGCCGAGGTCGCCTATACAGATATGCCGTTTTCCCGGTTTATGACAGCAGTGGAAAATAAAAAGGTAGACGTGGTCATCTCAGCAGTGGAAGGTACGGCGGAACGTGCTGAAAAAGCGGCGTTCAGCGATGTGTATTACAAGAAAGGCGTGTACTGTATCCTTGTGCGGAAAGATGATGATCGAATCCATGCGGCAGATGATCTGAAAGGAAAGACGGTAACCGCCGTTAAAGGTTCAACCAACGAGGCCTTGGCAAAGAAACTGGGGGCGGATCAAATTGTAGAAGCCGAATATAACGCGGATATATTTAAAAATCTGGAAGCGGGAAAGGCTGATGCGGTGATCACTGATGAACCGCTTGCCTATTATTATTTAGGGCATGGCGGAGCGGAGAAGGCAAAGACGGTTGCGACAGTGCCTTCTGACGATGGTTTTGTTATTCTCATGAATAAAGAAGACGTGAAAATGCAGCAGGATATCAATGGTGCACTGAAGAAAGTGATGGAAAACGGTGTATATGACCAGCTGTTCCATAAATGGTTCAATGTATCCGTCAGCGGTAAATAATACGACTGTGTAAAAGAAGCCTAAAAATCCGCACTGTATGGAATCGGAAACGGTTCTGTACAGCGCGGATTTTTGCTGTGATGATCCGTTTTGGCGGAGAGTTCGGAAATATTTTCAGACATTACCTTTTATCCCTATCCCGGCGGTTTATTTACATATATCGAAAAATACTGTAAAATAAAAAAAGATTTTAATTGTATATACAATTACGTGTATACATGTTTACAATATAGAGGTGATTATATGAGCGAATTACTTCGCGTGGAGAACCTTCACGTGGCAGTAGGCGGCAAGACGCTCCTTCATGGCATAAACCTTACGGTGAATACGGGTGAGGTTCATGTCATCATGGGTGTGAACGGGGCGGGAAAATCTACGCTGCTCCATGCCATCATGGGAAATCCTGCTTATGAAATTACCGAGGGGCATGTTTATTTTGAGGGGGAAGATATTACGGAACTTTCCACGGATAAGCGGGCCAGACTTGGTATTTTTTTATCTTTCCAGAATCCTGTTTCTATTGCAGGGATTACAACAGAAAATTTCATCCGTACGGCAAAGACGACCATTTCCGGGAAGCAGCAGCGCCTGTTTCCTTTTAAGCGTCTTTTGAAGTCCCGTATGGAGGGGCTTGCCATGGATCCGTCCTGTGGAGACCGTTATCTGAATGACGGTTTCTCCGGCGGCGAACGGAAGAAGAGTGAAATTCTTCAAATGCGTATCCTGGAGCCGAAACTGGCTATGCTTGACGAGACCGATTCCGGACTTGATGTGGATGCAGTGCGTATCGTTTCCAGAAATATTTCCGAATTCCATAATGAAAATAATTCGCTGCTTCTGATTACCCATCTGAACCAGATCCTGAAATTTATCCGTCCCGAGTTCGTCCATGTGCTGATTGACGGGCGGATTGTAAAGGAAGGCGGTTCTGAACTGGTGAGTGAAATCGAAGCGAACGGCTTTGACGCGTATCGCAAAGAGGTGTAAGCCATGGCTGAAGAAAAGAAGAAAAGCCGTATCGATGACATCAATCGGAGCGTGTACGATATCAAGGATGAAGTGGAATTTTCTTACAAAGCGGATCGGGGACTGACGGAGGACATTATTCGAAAGATTTCTGCGGAAAAGGAAGAGCCCGCATGGATGTTGGAAAAGCGTCTTCAGGCGCTCCGTATTTACGAGTCTCTCGACGTGCCGCCCTGGGCGCCCGATATTTCTGAGCTTGATATGGATCACATCGACACATATATCCGCCCGAAAACGGATAGGAAGGCGCGGTGGGAAGATCTGCCTCAAAATATTCGCGACACTTTTGACCGCCTCGGTATTCCGGAAGCGGAAAAGAAATCTCTTGCCGGCGTAGGCGCCCAGTACGATTCTGAAGTGGTGTATCACAATGTGCAGAAAGAATTGAAAGAGCAGGGTGTCATTTATGTAGATTTTGAAACGGCCGTCAAAGAATATGAAGATTTGATCAAACCGTACTTCGGTCAATTGATTACCCCGAGGTATCATAAGTTTGCGGCACTCCATTATGCGGTATGGTCGGGCGGTTCTTTCGTCTATGTGCCGAAAGGCGTCCATGTACGTATGCCGCTGCAGAGTTATTTTCGCCTGAATGCGCCCGGCGCAGGCCAGTTTGAGCATACCCTGATTATTGTTGAAGAAGGGGCAGACTGCCATTTCATTGAAGGCTGTTCGGCGCCACGGTATAATGTGGCCAATCTTCATGCAGGAGCGGTGGAGCTTTTTGTGAAGAAAGGGGCCAGTCTCCGCTATTCGACAATTGAGAACTGGTCAAAGAATATGTACAACCTGAATACGAAGAAAGCTGTCGTGGAAGAAGACGGCTCCATGGTATGGGTGAGCGGTTCGTTCGGGTCTCATACGTCCTGTCTTTATCCGGATACGATTCTCAGAGGAAATCATTCAACCTGCGAATTTACGGGAATCACCTTTGCGGGAAAAGGACAGTTTCTTGATACAGGGTCAAAAGTGGAAGCCTTGGGAAAGAATACGCATGTGACCATCAATTCGAAATCCATTTCCAAAGCGGGCGGCACTGCGCTTTACAGAGGCGCCGTGTTCATCGGGCCGGAGGCTTCGGGGATGAAAGGCGCAATCAGCTGTGAATCCCTCATGCTGGATAATGAATCCCGCTCTGATACGATTCCCGCCATTATTATTGAAAATTCCGATATCGATCTCGGACATGAGGCAAAAATCGGCCGGATTTCCGAAGAAGATATTTACTATCTGATGAGCCGCGGCATGTCGGAGGAAGACGCGAGGGCGATGCTTGTCCGCGGGTTTGCCGAACCGATTTCCAAAGCGCTGCCCCTGGAGTATGCTGTAGAAATGAATCGTCTCATTGATCTTGAATTTGAAGGGGCTATCGGGTAAGGAGGCAGTCATGGAAGAAATAAGAGTAAACCGGCTGCCGGCGATTACCTGGCGGTACCTGCATGTGAATGACAGTCCGGATAAGTTTGAATTCCCCGGAAATTCGGCATCGGCTGTTTTTTCTGATAAACGGTATGTGTCGGAAGGCGGCACGCTTCCTGCCGATTTTTGCGGGGCATCGGCGGAAACATTGGCGGCGGCGGGAAAAGGACAGGCATATACTGTCATCGTTCCTGAAAAGACAGAGGCTGAGCTGACGATTTCCATCACAGCGGAAGAAGACCGCCCGGATTTTGCGGGATGTTTCATCTTCAAACTGGAAAAGGGCGCAAAACTGAAGTTGATCTGGCGGCTGTCAGGAGATAGGAAGCATTCTGTTTTTGCTACAGCGTCCTTTTATGAACTGATGGAAAACGCGGCGCTTTCCGTTTCCTGTCTTGAAACGGGACTGCCTGCTTCCTCTCTTTATGAACAGCGGTATGCGGTTCTTGGGAATGAGGCAAAGCTTGATTTTGTTTCCGCCGAATTGGGCGGGGAGAAGGTCATTGTCCACAGTTACGGAAGACTGGCAGGTAGCCGGTCTGAAATGAGGGAAACCGCTCTTTACGCAGCGGCAGGCAGTCAGTCTTTGGATCTTTTTTACCACATCGACCATATCGGCAAAGAATCCAATGCGGTGATTGATGTGAAAGGGTCTTTATCGGATACGGCGAAGAAAATCTTCCGCGGCACTTTGGATTTCAAACGGGGCTGCAGCGGATCTGTGGGGGATGAAGGGGATTACGCCATCCAGCTTTCACCGAAGACAAAAAATATTTCACTTCCCCTGCTGCTATGTACGGAAGATGATGTATCAGGGAATCATGCGTCCAGTGCGGGCCAGCTCGATATGAATACGATTTATTTCCTGATGACGAGAGGCTTTTCTTTGGAAGACGCCCGGCTTATCGTTGTAGAGGCGCTGATCCGGCCGTTGATTGACCGATTGGATGAAAGCGTCCGTGAGGAAGTGCTTGCTGAAGTCCGGAGAAAACTGGATACGAAGGAGAAATAATGAACAGTGAGTTAATCAGAAAAGATTTTCCAATTTTGGAAATGAAGGTGAACGGCCATCCGGTTGTTTATTTTGATAACGGCGCTACGACGCAGCGGCCGCTCCCTGTCATGCAGGCGGTCATGGATTATGTAATTCGGAATAACGGAAATCCCCATCGCGGCGCCCACATTTTTGCCATGTCCGCATCGGAAGCATATGATACGTCTAAAACGGTGGTAAAAGATTTCATCGGAGCGAAAAGTGAAAAAGAAATCATTTACACAAGAAATACGTCGGAAAGTTTGAATCTTGTGGCGCGTTCATACGGGGAAACTCATTTGAAAGAAGGCGACCGTATCCTCATTCCCATTTCGGAACACCACTCGAACCTTGTCCCCTGGCAGCGGGCGGCAAAAAAGACAGGGGCTGTTCTTGAGTATATGTATGTGGATAAGGAAACGGGGCGTCTTCCGGAAGGAGAATTGAAAAAGATTGACGATCCCCGTGTAAAGATCCTTGCCTTTGCCCAGGTAAGCAACGTCCTCGGTCTTGTTATCGACGCGAAGGCTTTAATCAGTCGGGCGCATAAACATGGGGCGGTGGTTGTTCTTGACGGTGCGCAGAGTGCTCCCCATAAAAAGGTGGATGTGCAGGAGCTCGGCTGTGATTTTTTCGCGTTTTCCGGGCATAAGATGTGCTCTATGGGCGGTATCGGCGTTCTTTACGGCAGAGAAGAATTGCTGAAGGACATGGAACCGTTCCTTTTGGGCGGCGATATGATTGAGAATGTATATGAGCAGGAAAGTACTTATGCGGAGCTTCCCGCCAGGTTTGAGGCGGGGACGCAGTATGTGGAAGGCGCCGTGGGCCTGGTGGCGGCTGTCCGCTATATCGAAGGCATCGGGTTTGACGAAATAAGGGCACAGGAAAAGAAACTTGTCACCCGCGCGATAGAAGGCATGAAAAAACTTCCTTTCATCCATATTGTAGGAAGTACGGATCCGGAAGAGAAAGAAGGCCTTGTGGCGTTTACCGTGGAAGGCGTGCATCCTCATGATGTGGCGCAGATTCTGTCCAATGACGGCATATGCATCCGTACGGGGCATCATTGCGCAGCCGCTCCATATATATCTGGGAATCAACGCGACCTGCAGGGCAAGCTTCTATTTCTATAATACGGAAGAGGAAGTAGATTATTTCCTTGAAAAGTTAAAAGGTGTACGCAAAGTAATGGGGTATGACGACTGATGGATCTGCAGCAGCTTTATACAGATTTGATTCTTGAATATAACAGAGACAAGACAAATAAAAGAAAAGTGGAAGCGCCCACTGTTCATGAGCATGGGCATAATCCCAGCTGCGGCGACGATATCGATGTGGAAGTGAAAGTAGAGGGCGGTATCATTAAAGATCTTGCTTATACGGGTACGGGATGCGCCATCAGCCAGGCATCCACGGCCATGATGGCGGAGCTTCTGCAGGACCGCACCGTAGATGAAGCAATCCGGCTGTGTAAACTTTTCCTTGCCATGATCCGAGGCGATGTGAAAGATGAAGCGGCATTGGAAGAACTGGAAGCGGCATACACGCTGAAAGATATTTCTCAAATGCCGGTCCGCGTGAAGTGCGCCACTCTCGGCTGGCATACCCTGGAAGTAGCTCTTGAAAAAATCACTGCTGACTTGGAAAATAAATAAGGCAATTAAAAAGCACTTGTTTCCTCTTGTAAGGGCAAGTGCTTTTTTGTTTACAAGATATCCAAATCGTCATAAGCGGGAGGGCAGATCCATTTTCCCGCGCTGTCGATCAGTCCCCATTTACCGTCTGTCTTGACACCGGCTCTTCCTTTTCTGAACGCAGTGACATCTTCCGCATCCTTTTCAAAGGTAATTGCTTTTTTGCCTGCATAGTCAAGATACAGCCAGCCGTCTTTTGCCTTTGCGGGAATGCGGTTGTCTTCCGCGTTTCCGATGCTTTTATAAAGCGGTTCCGTCAGCGGTGTCCCCGCCGTATCCATAAGGCCCCATCTGCCGTCTTCCTTGTAGGCAATCATGCCGTTTCCTTTATATTTGAGATCATCATATCGGAAAGGGGCCAGTTCTTTTCCATCGGTCATGGAAAGCATGCCCCACTTCTTGTCTTCATCTTTGGCAAGGAGGACTTTTGCGTCTTCAGCAGGGATGATCGTACGGTAAATCGTGTGGGCAGCGTATATTCCCTTACGGTCAACCCAGCCGTGGCGGGAATTGTTGTAAATGAGAATGCCGTTTTCCGTAGCAGGAAATACATGGTCGTTGGATGTGGCGGCAATCACTTTGCCCGTATTGTCGATATATCCCCGTTTGACCTCTACGGCAGGAATGATTTCTTCATAGCCGTAGTCCGGCCACCAGAGAGGAAATCCGATGCCCCAGCCCAAATGGGAGTGATGGTAACAGCGGGGGTAAAACCAATGTCCCCAGCCGATCCCGATGGAAATAGGGAAGCCGCGGCGGATATGCTCTTTGGAGACAGTCCCCTTTCTGACTTCGGCGATTCCTTTCTCAAAGGGATAGAGCTGATCATAGTCCGCCATGAAGGCAATCGTGCCGTCTGTTTTGGCATAAGCCTTTCCGTCGATGGTCCTGACACCGGCGAGGCCTTCGGAAAATGGTGTGAGGACTGCCTTGAACTGCGGCTCTGCCGTTACATTTCCTGTATTGTCCACGAATCCCCAAAGTTTATTTTCCGCCTGTACGGCAGTCATACTTTCATGGAAAAGGGGATGGACACTTTTATATTGGAAAGGAATGACTGTCCGCCCTTCTTTGTCAATGAATCCCCATTTCTCTTTATTGTCCCGGACAGCAAGAAGTCCGTCAGAATAAGCGGGGCCCGCATTGCTGTACGTTGGGGCAATAACATAGGCACCTGTTTCATCGATAACGCCCCATTTGTTTTTTTCCTTTACCGCTGCCAGTCCGTCCGCAAAGAACCGGGCCTCCTGATACAGGGGGGCGATTTCTTTTCCCCTTTTGTCAATGTAGCCGTACTTGCCTCCTGACTTGACGATTGCCATCCCCTGTTCAAAATCAGATACCGATTCGTAAACGGGATCCGTCAGCTTTGTACCGTCTTTCTTGTAGAAACCGATTTTTTTATCGCGGCCTTCCACGGCAAGAAATCCTTCCTTCCAGAAAGAACGTGTTTCATAAGAAACGGGAATGATTTTTTTGCCGCTTCTGTCGTAAAAACCGCGGAGATTTTTCTGCTTCACTTCAATCAGATCGGCGCGGTCATCTTCGCTTGCCAGATCCGCTGACCGGATTTCCTCATCGGAAAGAGAAAGGGCGATCTTGTCATAAGCAATGGGAATGACTGTTTTTCCCTCGCCATTGACGGCGCCCCACTTGCCGTTCTGCTTTACGGCGGCAGTGAAAGGAAACTCTGCATCTTGGGAAATACCGTTTCCTGCCGATTCGTAGGAAGCGGGAAAGGCGGCATCCGATGCGTAAGCGGATGCGGACAGCGCCATGGCGGCAATGAGCAGGATTGTTTTTCTGTACTTCATGGATTCACCTCATTCTTGACCGTATAGGATACTCTTTTATTTTTATTTTAGCATAGGATATAAAGAAATTAAATTTTGCGCAGAGGAGAAAGGGCAGCATGCTTTCTGCACTACAGCAGATTATTCTCACGGCACAGGATGACGCCTTGCCGTCCAGTGTCATTCTGAACGGGGCGAAAATACTTTGAAAGAAAAACGGGAAATGGGATAGTGACACGGAGTGAAGAATCTATTACTTTAATGACGTCTTGCCGGCTTTCCTCACCACAGTAATAGATTCTTCGCTGCGCTCAGAATGACGTCTTATGGTCTTCCTTGCCATGGGCACAGACACTTCACATTCGCTTCGGATGACGCTTGCCGTCCGGTGTCATTCTGAACGGAGGCAAGAATGCCTTGTGGAAAAGACGGGAAATGGAACGATGAAACGGAGTGAAGAATCTATTACTTTAATGACAGCTTACCGGCTTCCTCACTACAGTCATAGATCCTTCGCTGCGCTCAGAATGACGTCTTATGGTCTTCCTTACCATGGGCACAGACACTTCACATTCGCTTCGGATGACGCTTGCCGTCTGGTGTCATTCTGAACGGGGCAAAAATACTTCGTGAGAAAGACAGGAAACGAAATAGTGACACAGAGTGAAGAATCTATTACGCTGATGGGGTCACGGATTCCTTACCTTTGGTGTTGCTTTTTGTTTTCTTGCATATAGTTTTCGATTCTTATTCAGTATGACGCGTTCTCCTATACAATAGGGTATTCGTGATTTTTATGTGTATTTACAATTTCTCGAAAATCCGTGAAGAATAATTTTAATGATTCGTGCCTGATATATAATCTTATGAAATGGGTATAAAAATATTAAATATACATGATATTGAAAAAATTTCTGGGGGGGTATACTGAATATAGTAGTTTAATGTGTATTTATAGTGAGGAGGAATAGTATGTCAAAATTGAGTAAAGGCTACTTTGCAACGTTAAAAGGGAAAAAGGTGACTTTTAAAAGAGTGAAATTTGGTGGAGACATAAAAGTAGAATTTGTTGATCGTTCTCCTGACTATGAGGTTAAAATAGCAGACAGGGAATCTTCATCTAAAGAAACTATTAAGGTTGAGATTGTAGAAAGATTCGGGGATGTAAAACTAAAGACTGTAGATCGTTCTCCGGATTTTGAAGTGTATATTGACTGAATCAATAAACGTAAAATATTTGGGTTGGTCCGAAAGTTAAATTTATTTTAATTTCATGATTGGCTTTATAAAAGATAATATGTTGTTATGTGTTTAAATGGGAGTAGTCTAATGAAAGTACATTATTTTCAACGTTATCATTCAAAAGAAAATGTAGCGACAGCGAATACAATGTTATTGTTATCGCGCTTGTATTCTTATTCACCGGAGAAATTTTTCAAGCTATTAAAATCTGAAATTTTTTCCGATATTTTTGAACCGGAAATGACGTTCAGAATGCAAGAAAGAAATAAAAACAGCGTCCCTGATGCAACGATTACTCAAGAGGGATTCAAAATTGTTGTGGAAGCAAAGATGACAGATTGGTTTTATGAAGATCAATTGATAAGGCATCTCTCAGCATTTGGAGACGAAAAGCATAAGGTGTTGGTTACGATTGCCCCTAAATTCATGGAGGAAGGGAAAAAACGATCTTTTGAGAAGCAATTGAAGGAATATAATGAATCTCAAAAATATCGTGTAATCCATTTAAATACGACGTTTGAAGAATTAACAAATATGATTCAATCTGTATTAGGTGATAAAGATGATGAAATGAAAAATGTGATAGAAGATTATATAGAGTTTTGCTATCAGAGTGAATTGATACTTGTTCCGGATTCATGGAAGTATATGAGAATGCAGTTAGCGGGGACTACATTCGATTTTAATGTAAAAGAATCCGTTTACTATGATAATGCCGAACGTGGATTTAGAATGCATGATTATTTGGGACTATATAAAAATAAAAGTGTCCGAGCCGTTGGAAAAATAGTGGCTCGGATTACTGCGGTTGAAACGGAAGGACAGATTGAATTTGAAGCAGAGTTTGGAGAATTGACAGAAACAAGAAAAGAGAAGATATATAAAGCGATGAATGATAGTGTTTCTTATGGATATGATTTAAGAAGCACAAAACATAGGTTTTTTTGTGGATCAATTTTATGAAACGGATTTTAGAAAACAATCACCAAGAGCATCTATGGGAACACGTATTTTTGATCTTACGAAAATTCTCGAGACTAATGAGGTTCCTGATGTAAAAACTATAGCAGAGTTGTTGCGAAATAAAACTTGGCAATAGGTGAAATTTTGGGATATTAAAGGATGACTTTTTATAAAAATAATAGGCCCATACTGCCGGATTCCATTACCAAGTGGGAAAATCTTATCAAAGAATAAAGATTAAAAATTCTTAAATAATGCGTGCTCAAGACAGTCGGTTGGTTGAAACAGTAGGTTGCTGGATACTCATTAATTATTTTCGTTCAAGCTAAGGGCTATAAGGGGATGGCTGATGATTGGACTGTACTCAGATTCGGAAATATGTAGAGCGAAAGGATGACGAAGATAATGATTCTCTCCCTTGGGTAATTGCTACAGCGAGTGGATTCACTGAAAAGACTGAGAAAAAGGTAGAGATTGATGGTGTACGGCGAGTAGTCGATCAGATTTTATAGATATGCTTGATGCAGAAGTCTATAACATTAATGGAGCATTTGATAAAGGTAGATAATAAGAAGCGGCTATTGCAATCCATCACAGGATAAGTAGCTCTATTTCAAATGAAGAAGGGAGAAATAAGTCTTATTTTTCTTAACAGAGGGAAGTGGCTATGGATACGCAATATATCAGAAATATTTTGATTGTCAATAATAAACAGTACGGCAAATCGGAATTGATAGAACGACTGATAGAGTTCTGCAACCGAAGTATGGGTTACGGAGAAGGAATCTGTATTCCTGATATGCCAGGTTCGCATATTGTTGATAAGGGGCAGCCGGTACAGCTGCATTATAAATATCGAAATGGCGAGGTTTATGAGCTGAATTTTATTGAGATACCGGCTCAGGTGGGTTTCCATTGTGAATGGTCAGCGGATTGGACACAAGACGTATACAGCAGTCCTTTCACTTGTGAAGGGGGGCTTTTGCTTATTGATTCCTGTTCTGTGTCTAAACGCCAGATACTGGCAGATATGAATCTGGTATTAGCTCATGGACTGGTATTAATCCCGGTTCTCATCGAAAAATCCGGTGAATCAATTAATAAAGAACGAATCATAGAAGATCTCGAATGTATCAGTGGTTATGATATGGCAAATACGGTTTTTGTTTCTGATGAATCGGGGCTGAATATGGAAGCTGTGCTCCAAAAGATAGTGGAGCAGGTACCGCCGCCATTAGACAATTCGAAAAAGCCCTTTCGTGGTTTTATCTTTAATTCCGTCTTTGATCCTTCCAGGAGAGCACTTGCACATATCCGTGTTGTCGATGGGGAAATCAAGGCAGGGATGAAGATCCGAATGATGGCTTCCGGCAAAGTCTGCACGGTATCGGAAGTGGGGCATTTCTTACCGTTTCCTATAGCAGCTGACATCCTGTGCTGTGGGTCAATAGGATATGCGGCAGCGAATATGGAGAATATTCAGGACTGGGAAATGGGAGATACTGTCGTAGATTCAGAAAATAACACCTTAACAGCACTTCCCGGATATGTTAAAGCAGCAAAGCCTACAATCTTTTTGGGATTATTCCCGATTGTTAAACAAGACGACCCAGTAGAAATGGGAACAAATCATGAACATGAGGACGTTTATGATAAACTGGGAAAGCTATGTTATGATCGGGCTCATGCTGTTTATGGAGATCCTCTGCCTGAAATTGTAAAAGATCGTCTGCGTCTCGAGTTAAAATTTATTCAGGATAACGGTTATAGTACAATTTTTTATACGGCGCATAAATTGGTACAGTATTCTAATGACGGTGGTCATCCGGTGGGCGTCAGAGATTCTTTAGGGTCTTCTTTTGTCGCGTTCATGTCCGGTATTACTGAAATCAATCCGCTGCCTTCACATTATGTATGCCCCAAATGTCATTGGAATCATTTTTATACTGACGGCTCAGTGGGGAGTGGTTTTGACCTTCCTGACCACAATTGTCCGGAATGTGGAACTTTACTTTATAAGGATGGTCATGATATTCCGTATTCTGTGCTTTTTGGACTTGATGGCACTGGAATTAGAGGATTTGACCTTGTTTTTGTACAGGATACGGGTCTGGCTGAAGTATACAAGTATATGGAAAAGTTATTGGGACGGGAACATGTATTATGCTATGGGGATAAAGCTGATTCTGGTTCTGAAAAATTCCTGAAATATCCGGATGTTTATAAATGTTTGAATGCAAAGGATGGAAAATGGCCGGCTAATGGTACAGTCCGGTTTAATTATCATTCTATTATGGATGATATGCTGAGCCTTACTATTATGTATGGCAATAACGCCTTGAACATGCTTCATGAGCTTCAGAATTTAACCGGTATCAATCCGCAATCTATTCCTTTTAATGATGCCCGGGCGCTATCTGTTTTTTGCTCTACTGATGCCCTTGGCATTACACCGTCAAAATTGGCAGATGTTATTGTAAATGGGAAAGTTACCGTAGGGACATTGGGACTGCCGGGGTATGGAACACCTTTTGCAAGAGGAGTACTGGAAGATGTACAACCAAAGAACTTCTCTGAATTGGTAAAAGTGTCCGGCTTCCGCCATGGCACCGGCGTATGGGTGAATAATGCCCAGGATCTCATCAAGAATGATACGGTGAAAATAGAAGAAGTTATTTCCACCAGAGAGGATGTGATGAATTATCTTATTCATCATGGGGTGGAATCGCTGACATCTTTCACAGTGATGGAAAACGTACGTAAAGGGAAAGGAATTGAAAGCAAGAGCTCCAATCATCTGGCTGAGTTGGAAGCGGCCCATGTACCACAATGGTTTATTGATTCTTGTCTGAAAATAAGATACCTGCCTCCTAAAGCGCCTTCAGTATTTAGTGCTATGACAGCTCTCCGCATTGCCTGGTTCAAAGTGTATCAGCCGTTGGCTTACTATGCCGCTTACTTTACTGTCTATGCAGGAGGAGCCTTTAATGCCACAGTGATTCTGAATGGATTGGCATCACAGAAACAGGAACTGGCCCGCATTGCTGCGCTAAAACATCTTACGGCCGTAGATAAGGACAATGCTGCAATGGTTGAAGTGGCAGCGGAAATGTATCTTCGCGGAATGGAATTTCTGCCTATCAGTTTGGAAAAATCGGAGGCGACTGCATTCAAAATAGAAGATGGAAAACTTTTGCCGCCTTTCAACTGTATCCCCGCATTGGGGAATGCAGCAGCCGGAGAAATTGTCAAGGTCAGGAATGAGCATCTGTTTACGTCTAAAGCAGATTTAAAGAAAAGGGGTAAGGTGAGCCAGTCGATTATAGATACCATGGAATACATGGGTATCCTGAAAGGGCTTCCTGCGGAAGACTAGATATCTTTTTTGTCTTTGAAGCAGAGGAAATTCCAATTGGATCCATGGAGAACCGGGAATGTAGAGGGGAATAATGGATTTACGCGCAAAACGTTTTTATTATCCCGTATTTACATTCCGGCTGCCGTTTGATAGAATGTTCCTATAATCACAGCGATGAGGAAGAGGAGTACGCATGATCAAGCGAGCCGGTGAGGGTGGGAGTCCGGCACTGTGCGGAAGGCGCTTCCGAGCTGCTGCCTGAACGGAGTAGGGCAGCTATCAAACGAAGGCGGGCCTTTGGCCAATGAGGGTGGAACCGCGGATTTGTAATTCGTCCCTGCAGCTTAATTGTTGCGGGGATTTTTTATTTGCAGGAGGACATATGACTTTTCAGCAGATTATTTTGACGCTCCAGAAGTTCTGGTCGGCGCGGGGCTGCATATTGGAGCAGCCTTATGATGTAGAGAAAGGGGCGGGGACGATGAATCCGGCGACGTTTCTCAGAACCATCGGGCCGGAGCCGTGGAATGTGGCGTATGTGGAACCGTCCCGCCGCCCGGATGACGGACGTTACGGCGATAATCCGAACCGTCTGTATCAGCACCATCAGTTTCAGGTCATCATGAAACCGTCGCCCGATGATATCCAGGAAATTTATCTGGAGTCTTTGCGGGAACTGGGAATCGTGCCGGAGGAGCATGATATCCGCTTTGTCGAGGATAACTGGGAGTCTCCCACGCTCGGCGCCTGGGGGATCGGCTGGGAAGTGTGGCTGGACGGAATGGAAATCACGCAGTTCACTTATTTCCAGCAGGTCGGCGGTATCGATGAGCATCCTGTGTCCGTGGAAATCACTTACGGTCTGGAACGTATCGCCATGTACATACAGGAGAAGGATAATGTCTATGACCTGGTATGGACAGACGGCGTGACTTACGGCGATGTGTGGCATGAAAATGAGTATGAGCAGTCGGTGTACAGTTATGAACTGTCTGACCATGATATGCTTTTCAAACTGTTCGACATGTATGAAAAGGAAGCGGCCCGCGTTGTCAAAGAAGGCTATGTTCTGCCTGCTTATGATTATGTGCTGAAATGTTCCCATACGTTCAATCTGCTTGATGCGGGCGGCGCGATTTCTCTGTCGGAAAGGACGGAGTATATCGGCCGGGTAAGAAATCTGGCGCGTATGTGCGCGAAAGCGTACCTGAATAAACGTAAGGAACTGGGATTCCCCATGCTGAAAGGAAGTGACGCGAATGTCTAAAAATCTTCTCTTGGAAATCGGTACGGAAGAAATGCCGGCAAATATGATGTCCGGCATCGTTGAGCAGATGCATGCTCTTGCCGGCGCCAAGCTGAATGAAGCGCGGATTGCTTTTGAAAAGGTGGACGTTTACGCCACACCGAGAAGGCTGGCTGTCATCGTGACTGCCGCCGCAGAAGCGCAGCCTGATGAGGAAGTGAAAAAACGCGGGCCTTCTATCCGTGCCGCGTATGATGAAAACGGAAATGTGACAAAAGCCGCCGAGGGGTTTGCCCGGGGACAGGGGATTTCCGCGGCCGACCTGATCAAAGAGGGAGAATATACTTGGGCGCAGGTGGTGAATAAGGGGAAAACAGTGGAAGAAATTTTGCCTGCTCTTTTCACTTCTCTTATCACAGGGCTCAATTTCACGAGAAGCATGCGCTGGGGTGATGAGGAAGCCCGCTTCATCCGCCCTGTCCGCTGGATCGTGGCACTGGCGGGAGAAGCGGTCGTCCCTATGGAATTTGCGCATGTACGGAGCGGCCGGATGAGCCGCGGCCATCGGTTCCTCTGCAAGGAAGAGGTGGAAATCAAATCACCGGAAACATATAAGGAAACGATGAGGAAGGCGTTCGTCATTGTGGATCAGGACGAAAGACGCGCCCTGATTACCGCGGGGCTGCAAAAGACAGCAAAGGAGCTGGGGGGGCAGGTTTGGCACAATGCGGATCTCCTGGAAGAAATCAATTATCTGGTGGAGTATCCGACGCCGCTCTATGGCCGCATTGATGAAGAATTTCTTGATCTTCCCGTGCCGGCGGTGGTGACTCCCATGCGTGACCATCAGCGGTACTATCCCGTCAGAAAGGAAGACGGCTCGCTTATGCCTTATTTCCTGACAGTCAGGAACGGAGGAGACCGGGCGATCCGCAATGTACAGATTGGAAATGAACGTGTTCTCCGTGCCCGTCTTGATGACGCGAAGTTCTTTTTTGACGGCGACCGCAGAAAATCACTGGAAGGCCATCGTGAAGCGCTTTCTCGCATCAATTATCAGGAAGGCATGGGGACGATGCTGGATAAGTCTGACCGCCTGGTGAAGCTGGTGGAAGCAATCGGTGAAGATTGGAATTTCACAGATACCGAAAAGGCAGATGTCCGACGTGCCGCTTATCTGTCCAAGTCCGATTTGGCGACGGGCATGGTGACGGAATTTACGGAACTCCAGGGAGAGATGGGCAAAGAATACGCTCTTCTTGACGGGGAAAAGCCAAAGGTGGCAGCCGCTATTTTTGAACAGTACATGCCCCGTTTTGCCGGCGATGTTCTTCCGAAATCTTCTATCGGAAGGGCGCTGTCTCTTTCAGATAAGCTGGACAATCTGGCGGCGACGTTTCTTCGCGGGTTGATTCCTACCGGTTCTCAGGATCCCTTTGCGCTCCGCCGCCAGACGATCGGCGCCGTCCATATTCTGACAGACGGGGAGATCCACTGGGATGTCCGCAAGGGTGTGAAAATGGCTCTTGCGCTCCTGCCGGGGACACAGGAAGAAAGATACGGCGGCGGATAAAGTGGAGGATTTTTTCCGCCAGCGTATCAAAGCCATTCTTCTTGATGAAGGGGTGGATTATGATATCGTAGACGCTGTCCTTACCGGGGCGGTAGATGATGTATATGCGATATTCCTGAAAGCGCATTCCATGATGGACAGCCATGTGAAGGGAGAATTGGAAATGCGTCAGGCGGTTACTCGTCTTGTGAATATTACGAAAGGAAAGACTGCTGTTGAAATTCGTCCCGAGCTGCTTACGGAAGAGGCGGAAAAGAATTTGTATGCCGCTCTTGAAAAAGCAGGAGAAGAAGTTACCAGCGCTTATAATGCGTACGATTACGGCAGCGCCCTTCCCGCCCTGAAAACGCTCACCGTACCAATTAATCAGTTTCTTGATTCTGTCATGGTCATGGTGGAAGAGGAGGCTGTCAGAAATAACCGTATCTCTCTCTTGATAAATGTTTTAGAGGTCTACGGGCGCTGGGGTGATTTCAGTAAATTAGTATAACTGGATATTTCATAAATAATGGAGTGGATATGTTACTGTATAAAAAAATAACAGCTCTTTGCTGTACAGCTTTTCTGCTGGCCGGGGTGAGCGGATATACGGCAGATGCCGCTATCAATACGGAAGTAGGCAGTTTATCGGGTATGCCGCTTCCGGCGCCGAAGAAAAGTGAAACAGGAAAGAAAATCATTTTGAATCTGGCAAGCCGGCTTTTGACGCTGTACGAGGGAACGGAGAAAGTTCGTATTTATCCTGTGGCTGTCGGGGCGCCTGAAACGCCTTCTCCGGTCGGGGAGTTTTCTATTTCAGAAAAAGAAGTGAATCCTTCATGGACTGATCCGAAAACGGAAATCACCGTGCCTTCCGGTCCGTCAAATCCTCTTGGGTACCGTTGGCTGGGCCTTTACGGGAATTACGGTATTCACGGGACGAACGCGCCATGGTCTATCGGCCGCAGTGTATCTCACGGCTGTATCCGTATGTATGAAGAAGATGTGGAGGAACTTTTTGAAAGTGTGCCCATGGGAACACCTGTGGAAATCATCTATGACCGTGTGATTATGGAAGAAGCTCCGGATCATACCATTTCTTACTATATTTATCCTGACGGCTACGGATGGGAACCGCTCACTGTATCGTCTGTAAAAGAATATCTTGCGCGTTACGGTGTGGAAGACTTTGCCACGCCCGATGAAGTGTATCATAAGATCATCGCCTCTGACGGCAGCGTGACTTATGTGGCAAAGCATTATGATCTTGTCATCAACGGGCGGAAGCTGAAAAAGAAAGCTCTCGGTAAAGATGGAAGTATCTGGATCCCTGCAGTGGAAACGTCTGTCGCCGCCAAGGTGGGGGCTTACTGGGACGGGGAAACAAACACACTGATGACCCGTCTGGGCAAGGTGCCGGGGATTGTGAAAAGCGACGTGGTTTATATTAATGAAAAAGACTTGGAAAGGGTATTTCATATCAAGGGTCATCTGACAGAAGACCTTGTTTACGAAGCGGAGGCCCTTCCGACGGCGGAACCTGCTTCAAAAACAATTGTGCTTGGCAGGAAATACTGATAAAGGGGAGCGGAGGCTCCTCTTTTTGCTTGCTTCGTGCATGAAAAAAGACCTCTCTTCCGAAAGGTCTTTGCCGGATTATTTTTCCAGCCCCAGTTCTTTTTTGTAACGTGTCATGCCGTCAATACAAAGCTGCATCACGAGGTTCGGATCAAGACCGAGCATGTCGAAACCTTGTTTGATGACATCACGGCTGCATCCCGCGGCAAACTTTTTGTCTTTGAATTTCTTTTTGAACCCTTTCAGTTCCATGCCGTCGATCCCTTCAGGACGCATGAGTGCGTATGCCATGATGATGCCTGTCAATTCGTCCACGGTGAAAAGACTTTTTTCCAGGGGAGTGGCGGGTTCAAATTCATCCGTACATACGCCCCAGCCATGGGAAATGATAGTATGGATATCTTCTTCATCGACACCTTCGGGGGCGAGGAATTCCCGGACATGGCGGCAGTGTTCCTCCGGGTATTCTTCATAATCCACGTCATGGAGATAGCCGATAGCTTCCCAGTGGTCACGGTCTTCATGGAAATAATCGGCCATGGCGCCCATTGCCGCGCTGACTGATTGGGCATGGGTGAAAAGATGGTCTTCCGTGGTGTGTTTTTTCAGTATTTCCTTTGCTTTTTCTAAAGTGAGTCTGCTCATAGTAACCTCCTTATATTATGGAAATAGTAGTTCTTTTTTCTCCGTTTTGTCAAATGGGAAAGAAACAGGTAGAATGAAGAAAATGGACAGCAGAGAAAGGAGAATTTTCATGGCGCCTATGGAAGAGTTTATCGAAATGTTGAAAAGTCATAACCGGATCGTGTTCTTTGGCGGCGCGGGAGTGTCTACGGAGTCAGATATTCCCGATTTCCGCGGGAAAGGCGGGTTATATCGCCAAAAGACGGAATTTCCTTGGTCGCCGGAAGAAATGCTCTCCCACCATTTTTATGCGGAGCATCCCGTGGAATTTTTCACCCTCTACAAAGAGAGAGAAGGTATGATGCTGGAAGCGGAACCTAACCGGGCGCATACGGCGCTGGCGGAATTGGAAAAGATGGGGAAATTATCCGCCGTGGTGACGCAGAATATTGACGGGCTTCATCAAAAGGCGGGAAGTAAAAAAGTCATTGAACTGCACGGTTCAGTGCTGCGGAATATCTGCCAGAAGTGTGGCAGAATGTACGACATGGAGGAATTTATGGAACTTTGCAGTCCGGTTCCCCATTGTCCCGGCTGCGGCGGCGTAGTCAAGCCGGATGTGGTGCTTTATGAGGAAATGCTTGACAGGAATACGATTGAAGACGCGATTGATGAAATATCCCGCGCGGATATGCTGATTATCGGCGGGACGAGTTTGGTGGTTTATCCGGCGGCGGGATATGTGGATTATTTCCAAGGCGACTCCCTGGTTATGATTAACCGTGACGAAACGCCGAGAGACAGCCGCTGTTCTCTGGTGTTCCGCGAAAGTGTGGGCAAGGTGCTGGAAGCAGGCGTGGCGGCGCTGAAAGAGTAAGCGTGGGGGTTTATTTATTAAAAATGGGAGAGGTACATGGAATTTTTTTCTGTGGCCTCTTTTATTTCCTGTGGAGTCCATATTTCATGGTAAAATAGAAAAAATGTGTAATAGGAATGTGATGGCTATGGAAATCGATTTTGAGGCGGATGCGTTTGATGAGGGGCGCCATTTGCGTGATGTTATACGGGGGCATAAAGGATTTTCTTCCGCTTTATGGAAACGGATAAAATGGAACGGGGAGGTTTGGCTGAACGGTACCCGGATTCATAATGCGAAAACTGTTCTTCATGAAGGAGACCGCGTCCGTTTGGTGTGGGATGAATCGTCAGACATTGTGCCTGCTGATATTCCCCTGGATATTCTCTATGAGGACGACACTCTTCTTGTGGTGAACAAGGGGACAGGAATGATCATCCATCCTACGAATGCGGGAATCCATGATACCCTGGTGAATGCGGTAGCGGGATATTTCCAAAAGAAGGGAGAAGAATCGGGGATACATCCTGTATATCGCCTGGACAGAAATACGACAGGGGTGGTGGTAGTTGCCAAGTCGGCGAAAGCACAGTATGCCCTGACCCGCTCTCATGACCGTATGCATCGGGAGTACATCGCCGTGGCAGGCGGTTATATTCCCGGAGAATTCGGTATTGTCGACGCGCCTATCGGGCGGAAAGAAGGGAGCATTATCGAGTGGACGGTGCGGAAAGACGGCAAACCCGCGCGGACGGAGTATACCGTTCTCCGCCATGGGGACAACTATACCGTTTTGAAGCTCCATCTCCTCACCGGACGGACACATCAGATCCGCGTCCATGCACGATATATGGGAACGCCGCTTTTAGGTGATGATCTGTATGGCGGGAATCATGATTTGATAAGCCGCCAGGCGCTTCATGCGCATACGGTCACTCTCACCCATCCCGAAACGGGAGAAGCGATGAAGTTTACTGCGCCTGTACCCGCGGATATGGAACCTTTTATGAATGAGGGAAAAAATATGCATATTGAAACGAAAAGCGGCGTATCTTTCCTTACTTTTGATGTTTTTAAAAATGAGAATCTGATAGCAGCCGTGTCTACAAAGAACGGAGGCGTCAGTACAGGGGCATACCATTCGCTCAATATGGGGTTTTCTACGGATGATGCGCCGGAAAAAGTCAGAGAAAATCGGAAACGCTTCTTTGATGTCCTCGGCATTATTCCCGAAAGGCTGGTGAACTGCGCATTGGTTCACGGCATCCATATGGAGAAGGTGGGAAAGGCGGACTGCGGACGCGGTGCGCAGGATTTCACTTCCGCCATTCCCGCGTGCGACGGCTTGTATACTAATGAAAAGAACGTGCCCCTCGGACTGAATTATGCCGACTGTACGCCGCTCCTTTTTTATGACCCCGTGACGTCTTCCATTGCGGTGGCGCATGGAGGATGGCGGGGAACGGCAGGAAATATAGCGGGGGAAGCGGTGCGTCATTTACAGGAAAGCTATGGCGCCGAGCCGAAGAATATAAAAGCGGGGATCGGACCGGCTATCGGTAAATCCGTCTTTGAAGTGGAAAAAGATGTAGTGGAGGCTTTTGAAAAGATATTTGATGAAGAAGAAATGAAGAGGCTTTCGGCACCTAAAGGAGAAGGGAAGATTCTTATCGATCTGCCGCTGGCGAACCGTATGCTTATGGAACGGGCAGGTATTCTGCCGGAAAATATTGAAGACTGCGGCATCTGTACGTATTGCAGGAATGATTTGTTTTATTCTTACAGAAAAGCGGCAGGCAGAACCGGACGCCACATGGCGGTAATGATGTTGAAGTGATGGATGAAAACATGGAGTTGAAACACTATAAAACGCGGTGGGTTATCATGCACCGCGTTTTATAGTGTCCTTTTCCCGAAAATCGGGTGGGTAGTGGGCTTTAAACTTCTTTTTTCGATAACGTCCAAAGCTTCATCCATGGATAAGTCGCGCCGCCCTTCATCCGTTTCATAAACGAGGACGGGAATGTCCGCGCCCAGTTCGCTTCCCGGCAGGTATACATATTCTTTTGTATGATAGTCGCCGTAAATGAAACCGGCAAGTAATTTACTTTCTGTTAGTTTTTTCATGATTCATTCCATTCTGTAAGAAGAAGAGGTTTAAAGTCCAGATAATCGGAGGAGGTGAGATGGAGATGTATGCCTTCCAGCTCCTTTGGCAGGTTGTTAAAATTCTGTTTACCGTGGATATGCCCGTAAATGCAGTCTGTTACGCCGTGGGATTTCATGATCTCCATCATTTTTGTAGGCCTTCTCTGCTCATCAAAAGGAGGATAGTGGAGAATGGCGAAAATTTTCTCACAGTTAAATTTTTCCGCTTCTATGAGGGAACGTTCTAACCGTCCCTGTTCCCTCAGGATAATCACTTTATCTTCTTCCGTTATTTTTTTTGATGTCTCGGGGATCCATCCCCGTGTGCCTGCGAGCGCTATATTTTCTACGGATAAAGCAGAATTGAAAATAAATTCAAAAGCATTGTCTGTCATTCGTTTCATTTTTGATACGGTGTTCCACCAGTAATCGTGATTGCCACGGACGATGATTTTCCGGCCGGGGAGTGCGGAAAGCGTTTTCAGGTCGGAAAGAGCATCTTCCAGATGAGTGGCCCAGGAAATATCGCCCGCCATGATGACCGTGTCGCCGGCGGTAATGGTTTCTTTCCATGCAGAGAGAATTTTTTCACGGTGATTTTTCCAGTTTTCTCCGAAAATATCCATCGGTTTTGTCGGCGGGTCGCCGGAGAGGTGGAAATCACTGAAGGCATACAGTTTCAATAGGTTCTCCTTAAAGTAATCAGCCAAAATATTTGGGTGAGGTAAGCATTGAGATAATATTTTTTGAGCTTTCATCATCCATGACGTGGGTAATGCGATACCCCATGTACAGCGGACTTGCTATATAGCGGGGGAACAGTTTCACATGGATGTGTTTCATATGGTAGAAAAATAAATTATAACTGTTGCAGGGGATAGGGAAATCATGAAGAATGTAGTTTGCGATTTTTTGAATGGTATTGGCAAAAGTGTCTGTGCAGCCGTCCGTCTTAAGTGTTACATTCAGTTCCCCCATGCCGCATATGGGGTATGATGAAAGGGAAGCAAAGCAATTCTCGTCTTCATGAAAGATTGTTCCCAGAAAGTTTTCGCGGTCGATATTGTCTCTGTAATCGTAATCCTCAAGTCCGATAATCTGGGAGTGGGGATGGCGCTGGGATCCGCCCGATTCAGGACCGTAGTTGCGGAAATAGATTACCGAGCGGAAACGAGGATCTCTTTCCAGCAAATTCCATTTTTCCAGTCCGAAGAAAATGACTTGCCGCGCTTTTTCCTTGGTATATTCCGTGAGATCTGTTTCATGGACTGCCGATTCGATAATCACTGTGGGATAAGTGTTTCTGAAAACAGGATACTTATTCATGAGCCAAATGATATCGCCTTTTTCATCTAAGATATCTGTCAGTGTTTCTCTGTGGCAGAATGGGCAGCTTGTCTGCGTCCCCGAATGAGGTTTATGTTTTCCAATAGATATATCATAAATAACAGGAGTAGTCATAAGAGTCCCTTCTTTCCATGCTTATTATATCATGGCGGGAAGGGGAATCTATCCGCCGGAAACGATAAGAATACCCTGCAAAAGAATTCTTCAAAAAATTTATCGCTTTACTTGACAAAAGTAAAGCGGTGAGTTAGTATACTGTCATAGTATTTATTTAGCAAGATAAAGTGGAAAAGAAAAGGAGAACGAATATGAACTGGAAAAAAATGATTGTCATTGGCGCATTGGCCTGCGGAGCTGCCGGATTGGTGGCAGGCTGCGGCGGTGAAAAGAAAGCAGCGGCTCCGGCAGCCGACAAATCAGCAAAGCCGACAAAAATTGTGGCAGGGATGGATGATACTTTCGCGCCGATGGGATTCCGTGATGACAAAGGTGAAATCGTGGGTTTCGACATTGACATGGCAAAAGCTGTTTCCAAAGAAATCGGGATACCCATTGAGTTTAAACCGATTGACTGGGCGAGCAAAGAGACTGAGTTGGAATCCGGCCGTATCGACTGCATCTGGAATGGATTCACCATGACGCCGGAACGGCAGAAAGCTCTTGCTTTTACGAAACCGTATATGGATAATGTACAAGTCTATGTAGTTCTTGCTGACAGCGCCGTACAAAAAGCAGAAGAGCTGAAAGGAAAGAAATTGTCCATTCAGGAGTCCAGCACGGCGCAGACGCTTTTGGATCGTGATGAAAATCTGAAAAAGTCTTTTGGAGAGATCAAAGCTTACCCCGATCTGACTGCGTGCTTCATGGATCTGGAATCGGGACGTGCCGATGCGGTACTGGCGGACACCTGCCTGATTGAATACTATATGACAAAGAAACCGAATAAGTTCCGTGAACTTCCGGGTGAAGTATCGAAAGACACCTTTTCCATTGGAATCAAAAAAGATAATAAGGTCCTTGTGGATATTCTGAATGACGGTATTGACAAGGTCATCAAAAATGGCGAAGCCGCTAAGATTTCCCAGAAATGGTTCGGCAAAGATATTGTTCTGAAGTAAGCTGAAATGAAGAAATGGGCAGGCGTAATGCACGCCGGCCTATTTCTTTTGAAAAAACGGTTTCTTATTATCCTCAGTTGATGTATAATAAGTGGCGATTTCACATTACACTGTAATACTGTAATAAAGTTTTTGAAGAGGGATTTATGGATTACATTTTCCGTATACTGCCGAATATGTTCAGCGGTCTTGGCGTTTCCGCCCAAATATTTATTTTTACCATCGTGTTGTCGCTTCCTCTCGGAATGCTTCTTGCCATGGTACGTATTTCCAAAGTCGGTCTGTTCCGTCAGGCGGCGGGGGCGTACATCTATCTGATGCGCGGAACACCGCTCATGCTTCAGATTATGTTCATCTACTACGGGCTGCCTTTGATTTTTGATCTGCAGATCAGCGATTTCCCTGCGGCTATACTTGCCTTTGTAGCTAACTATGCGGCGTATTTTGCAGAAATATTCCGCGGCGGGATCCAGTCCATCAGCAGGGGGCAGTATGAGGGGGCGAAAGTGCTCGGCTTTACCTACAAACAGACAATGTGGCATATTATCCTGCCGCAGGTAGTGAAACGCGTCATTCCGCCTTTGGGAAATGAAACCATCACACTTCTGAAAGATACGTCCCTTGTATACATTCTTGCCATGAACGATTTGATGCGTGTCACCCGCGCGTTTGTGCAGCGTGATTTTGATACGACCCCGTTCTTGGTGGCAGGTATTTTCTATCTTGTTTGTACCGCGGTTCTGACGAAAATTCTGACCTATGTTGAAAATCGCTATGCCGTTTATGAGGAGTAAGCCATGAGTTTTATTGAAATGAGAAATATACGGAAGGATTTTGGGAAAAATACGATCCTTCACGGCGTGGATATGGATTTGGAAAAAGGAAAAGTAATTTCCATTATCGGACCGTCAGGAGCGGGGAAAAGTACGCTTCTCCGATGCCTGAACCATTTGGAACTCATCCAGGGAGGCTCTATCTGTGTGGAAGGAGAATACCTGGCACAGGAAAAAGACGGCAGAGTTGTTTATGCCGATGATGTGACGGCAAGAAGGATCCTTCTCCGTATGGGCATGGTATTCCAGTCTTTTAACCTCTTTCCGCACATGACGGTCTTGGATAATATTCTTGCCGCGCCGATCTATGTGAAAGGAATGAAGCGGGAGGATGTAATTCCTACTGCTGACGCTCTTCTTGACAAAGTCGGATTGTTAAATAAGAAAGACGTTTATCCGGGCAGTCTTTCCGGCGGGCAGAAACAGCGTGTAGCCATCGCCCGGGCGCTTGCTATGAATCCTGATATCATGCTCTTTGACGAACCTACTTCGGCACTTGATCCTGAACTGACAGGAGAGGTTTTGAAAACCATCCAGCAGCTGGCTGATGAGAATATGACCATGGCAATCGTTACCCACGAAATGGCTTTCGCAAAATCTGTTTCGGATAAAGTCCTTTTTATGGTAGACGGAAAAGTGGAAGAGGAAGGAACAAGCACACAAATTTTTGAAAATCCTCAAAGCGAAAGGACGCGCTCGTTCCTTCAGTCCATTTTGAGATAAAATCCTTAAAAAATATTTCCGAATGAAACATCTGCTTCGGCGGATGTTTTCTTTTTTGATTTTAGATCAATAAAAAGTGGCCGCTTTTGGGGAAACGGCCGCAAATGTATTTTATTGAGAGGTTACTTGATACGATTCAGGATGGCAACAGCTTCTTCTGCGGAAATATCTCCACTGACCGGAGTGAAAATTGCCTGGTTGCCCAGCATCACCGTACCGTTCTGTACATATGCGTCATAAATATTCTGCCCATGATCATAAGCGGCGGCAAGATTGCCCATGACGAGATATTTCCTTTCTGTAGAACTCATATCGGCAAGTGGGGCGGGTTTGAGGAAATCCTTTTTATTAATTTGTACTACATCCGAATTATTCTTGATTGTCACACGGCCGCCGGACAGTGCGGAGATTTTCTTTTCATAATTATCACGCCGCTCCTTGTGGCCGGGGTGGTCATTGGGGGAGAAGATTTCACCGATAAAGTTTCCGGCAGTATCGCCCTTCTTTTCAATGACCCGCTCCCATAGAGCTGCGCCTGCACCCGGATTATAGCCTGCCTGGTAACAATAATCGAAAGCCAGATTATCCGCTTCCCATTCCGCTTTCTTGGTGATCTGCACATTATTGATATGCTGCGTAAGCACTCCCATGGCCTTGTCTGAAA